>ENA-UOOA01000387-UOOA01000387.1-human-gut-metagenome-genome-assembly--contig:-P61old-NODE-387-length-95042-cov-29.195311_pt1 | contig 95042 bp, 97 predicted proteins | sample MGYA00242467_ERZ724014 | MGnify/ENA metagenome assembly ERZ724014 | reverse complement strand
GCCAAGGGATCCTTAAACCGTAGGTTTGAGTGGTTTTCTTTGGTAACTTTCTTTTGACAAAAAAAGAAAGTCACTCGTGCCGGGGCACGAAACGCCCCATCCCGCGCCCGCAGGCGCAACACCTGCTCGCCGCCGGGGCGGCGAAGCACCCATCCTCCCGCCCGCAGGCAAAAAAACGCATAAAAAGACCGCCGGGAGGCGGTCTTTTTCATGTCTCGAACCACGTCCACGGCGCCGTGCGCGGCGGCGCCAGCTCAAACGCCATGGCCTCTCCCGTCTCCGGGTGCCGGAACGCCACACCTGCCGACCACAGCGCGATAGGCGTGTCTGCCTCCGCCGCGTCTCCGTACCGCCGGTCGCCCACCAGCGGCATCCCCCGTGACGCGAACTGCACCCGTATTTGGTGTGTTCGCCCCGTCAGCAGCCGGACCTGTATCAGCGCGTATCCCGCCCGCCGGTCCAGCACCCGGTACCGCAGCCGCGCCTCCCGCACGTCCTTTCCCGGCCCCTCGGCCACATAGGTCATCCGCCGCGTCTTGTCCCGGCCCAGCAGGTCCGTCAGCTCTCCCTCGTCCGCCTTCGGCATTCCCTGCACCACCGCCAGATACGTTTTCTCGAATTCCCCCTCCCGTATCTGCCGCGACAGCTCCCCGGCGGCGTAGGCGCTCCGTGCGAACACCATCAGTCCCGCCACCGGCGCGTCCAGCCGGTGCACCGTCCGTATGCACGCGGTGTGCAGCGTCTGCCGCAGCAGCTCGGGCATTCCGCCCGGTTGATCCACCGACACCACCCCCGCCGGCTTTACCGCCACCACGATCCGCTTATCCTCATACACGATATCCATGCTGCGCCCCTTCCGTACCTGTTTTTGCCGTGCCTGACATATAGCTTACATGTCCCTGTAACATCCTCTGCACTAAGGTATCATAAGCGTACAAGAAAAGTAAAGTAAAAGTAACACAAAAAGCAAGAAAAAAATACTTGACAGGACGGGTCTAATGCGTTAGACTAAAAACAGGTCTACTACATTCGACCAAGGAGGAAAACCCTGTGGAAACACCGAAAATTTTTGACAGTGAGCTGCGCTTCTGCGAGATACTCTGGTCCCACGAGCCGGTAAAGAGCAGTGAGCTGGTCCGTCTCTGCGCCGAGGAGCTGGGCTGGAAAAAATCCACCACCTACACCGTGATCAAGCGTCTCGCCGAGCGCGGCGTGGTGCACACGGAGAACGCCGTCGTCACATCGCGCGTCGCGCGCGAGGACGTGCAGCGCGCCGAGAGCCGTGCCTTCGTGGCCCACAACTTTCACGGCAGCTTGCCGGCATTTCTGACGGCTTTCATGGGAAATTCAAAACTTTCCAAAGAGGATGCCGATGTGCTCCATGCCATGATCGACCGCTTCGAGCAGGAGAATTCCGGACGTAACTGAACCGCGCTGCGGCATACGATGTCATGCCCTGCGCCATAAAGGAGAAGAAAAAATGGATAGTCTGTTTACCTCCGTGCTGGAAATTTCCTGGCAGGCGGGCCTCATCGCGCTGGCGGTGATGGCGGTGCGGCCGCTGCTGCGCCGTGCGCCCCGCCGGGCCGTGTGTATGCTGTGGCTGCTGGTGGCCCTGCGGCTGTTGCTTCCCGCCCGATTGACAGTAGAGAGCCCCGTCAGCCTCCAGCAGCCCGAAAGCCCGCCCATCCTGGCCTATCAGGAGCTTCGCCAGCAGGAAAAGGTCTATGTTTCCACCCCGCCGGAGCAGCGCCCGGAAATGGCAGGACCCGTTGCGGCACAAGGCTTTGCGCTGCTGGATCAGCTGCCCGCCATCTGGCTGACGGGCGTGGGCTGCATGGCGCTGTACATGGCCCTCAGCCTGCTGCGTATGCGCTGGCGGCTCCGCGCTGCCCCCCGCATACAGGACAATGTCTATCGCTGCACCGACTGGTCCACGCCCTTCGTGCTGGGCGTGCTTGCACCCCGCATTTATGTGCCGGAAACCGTGTCGGAGCAGGACTTTCCCCAGGTGCTCGCCCACGAAAGGTGCCATATCCGCCGCTGGGACCATGTGTGGAAACCGTTGGCGTTTCTGCTGCTGGCGGTCAACTGGTTCAACCCGGTCCTCTGGGCGGCGTATGTCCTGCTGGGCCGCGACATGGAGCGCGCCTGTGATGAAATGGTGTTGAAAAACGCCACGCCCGCCCAGCGGGCCGCATACTCCCGCGCACTGGTGTCCTGCGCCGCCCAGCCGAAAATGGCGGCGGTGTGCCCGCTGGCCTTTGGCGAAGTGGCTGTGAAAGAAAGGGTGAAGAACGTGCTCAACTATAAGAAGCCCGCCCTCTGGGCTGTCATCCTGCTGGTCGTCGCGGCGGCCATCATCGGCGTGTGCCTGCTGACGAAGCCGGCGGAGGACAAGAGCGGCTATCCCCTGGACGCGAAGAAGCTGTACGCCCTGCGGACGGAGTATATCGGTGACAATGCCGCCGTGGGCGCGATACTGGACGCGCTGGGCTTCCGGGCGGCCGGCGCTGCCGGCGATGGTCAGGCGTATACCTACTCCTTTGAGGTCGAAACGGCCAGCGAGCCCTACGGCGTTGTGGTGCGCTACGCCTTTGCAGGCGCGCTGCCGCAGCGCACCGCGGAGTGGAACCGGGAGATGGCCCGGCGGGGCTATCTGGCGCTGGCACTCATCGACAACGCGGAATGGCTGCGGTGGGAGGACGTCGGTGCGGAAGGGGAGACCCCTGTGTCCGGCACGGTGTACGCCGGGGACTATGTGGCGGCGGACTACAACGCCGTGCGGGGGAGCGCCGCGGGCCTGCAGGCGCTGATGGATACCCTGCAGGCGTGTCTGGAGGACGGCTCCATCGCGTACTATCCCGGCGACGCCCTGTCGGACTTCACGGAGATCACCCCGTGGCCCATACTGGGCGAGGACGGCGTGGTCAGTGCAAAGGCGGAGGATTACGGTATTGTGTATGGTGCGGCGCAGCTGCCAGACTGGGAGACCGTGCCCCTGAGCTATCTGTGCGCGTACTATCTCAACGGTGACGGCGCGTATGCCGAGGGTGCCATGGACGTGCTGGCGCACCGCTACCAGCAAGCCCCCAACACGGTGAAGGCGTATCTCCGCCGGCTGGCGGGACAGCAGGTCCCCGACGGCCGGGGCGACGCATCGGAGGTGCTGCTGGCGGATATTTCCCGGTATGCCATGTCCCAGTTGACCGGCGGGCTGCCGGTGGCCGCCAGTTATGAGAGGGACCAGCTGAGCATCTCCGTGTCGGAGGTCTATTCCGTGGTGTACCGCACGGTGAAGTACGACGAGAATTACAGCGAGGACATCCCGGTGTATGAGGTGGGCAGCGGCGCGCAGCTGTCCGTGATAAAGGGTGAGGGCTTCACCCTCTACGGACGGTACAATGAGGAGAACGTGGCGCTCCACAACGGAGATGTGGTAGAGCTGACGGAGCAGTTCGTGGGCCTGGGCATGGATGGACAGTACGCTGTACGGTTCCAGTACCGGAGCGCGGCGGAAACGGCGGAGCTGGAGGTCTATCAGATCACGTGGGAGACGGGCGGTTCCGCCAAGCAGGTCGTGCCGCTGACGGAGGAGCAGGTGCAGGCCATCCAGTCGGAGAAGGGGCTGGTGCAGCCGGAGTGGCATCAGGTGTGCGCCGAGCTGCACCGCAGCGGCGAGGACGATGTCCGCTATTGGGGCACTGCCGATTACCCCGTGCCGCCCACGGTGCTGAAAATACTGACGGAGCAGTGCGGCTATACCTTCGTCACGCCGGAGGATTTCCGGGGCAATATGACCGCCGCCAAGCTGGAGTTCTACGGCGGCGAGACGTACACCGCCGCCAAAGCCGACCTGCCCGCCCTGCAGAAGATGCTCACCAACGCCAGAGACTACGGCGGCGGAGCCGCCTGCTGGTTCACCGCCAAGCTGACGGTGACCTTCGACGACGGGCGGACAGTGTCGGTGCTGAAGGGGACGGACAGCTGCGCCAGCTTTACGTTCGGCTCGTGGAACTCCGCCATGGTGTCCGACAGCGAGAACCGGCAGTTCTGGCAGATATTCGGCGTGCCCTTTGAGGAATAAATACAGCAGAAAAGCCGCCCCGATGGGGTGGCTTTTCTATGCGTACCCGGTATCTCAGCCGTGGTAATACCTCTTGGCGCAGAAGTCGCGCTCTACGCGTACCTTGCCGGTGTCGGTGAGCCAGTCGGTGAAGTTGGTGAAGTTCCGCTCCACGATGCTGAATTTCAGCTCCTGCCGGGTGCGGATGTTCTCCCGCTGGCAGAAGGTGTATATCCAGTCGGAGAACGTCATGCCGTCGGTGAGGTCGTCCAGCAGCTCCCGCTCCTTGCGGTGGATGAAGGCGATGTTGCTGTCGATGAGGGCAGACAGCTCCGCGCGGTCGGTGATGATCTGCTTGTGGGCGACGATATAGGCGGGGTAGTCGGTAGAACGGAGGGCGGCCTTGCTCTCCAGATCCCTGGCGACGAACATACTGGTGGGCAGCTTGGCGCCGTCGATCAGCGCCTGGTCGATGAGGCAGTCACCCAGATAGGCCGCGCCGTCCGGCGTGACAAAGCCCAGCTGGCCTGCCGAATGGCCGGGGAGAGACAGTACACCGAACCGGGCGCCGTCTACGTCGATGTGGTCCTCCTGGGGGAAGATGACCCGATCTGCGGTGAAGCACTCCTCCAGAAACAACTCACGGCTTTTGCCGTAGGTCAGGGCCACGTAGTTAGCGCGGTAGCTGTCCGGGTTCACAGAGATACCGGCTTCGATCAGGGAGATGGCGGCTTTTGCGCCGTATCGCTCCTGCAAATACCGGACGTTGCCGGTGTGGTCGAAGTGGGCGTGGGAGCAGAGGATGGCGCGCAGACGCCAGCCGCTGCCGTCGATGAGCGCGGTCAGGCCGGCTCTGTCCAGCTTGGCGTAGCCGGTGTCGATGAGCACCACATCCCGGTCGGTGAGCTTATAGATGGGCAGCAGGGCGGTGGCGGCGACGGCCGCATATGTATTGCCCAGCACGTGCAGAAGTTCCATGAAAATCAGCCTCCGGAAAAGTGTTTTCCCCATTATACACCGCCGGTGGGAAAAAACAAAGCCTTTCGTTTTGCATCATGCGCCGCAGGCGCAGGGCACGCGGGAGAATGTGGAGGGATCTGCAAAAAAGAATTCAGAAAAATTTTCGATTTTCCCCCTATGCAAAACGGGAGAAATAAGGTAAAATACCTGATAGAAAATTAGGGAGGAACGGCGATGGAGCAACCAGTATTCAAGCGGGTGCTGCTGAAGATCAGCGGCGAAGCGCTGGCCGGCGATAAGCACTTCGGTCTGGACTTTCAGGTCATGGGCCGGGTGGCGGACGTTATCAAGCAGTGTGTGGACATGGGTGTGCAGGTGGGTATCGTCATCGGCGGCGGCAATTTCTGGCGCGGCGTGAAGGACGGCGAGGGACACATCGAGCGCACCCGGGCCGATCACATGGGTATGCTGGCCACGGCCATGAACTGCATGGCCATGGCGGACGTGCTGGAGCAGAAGGGTGTGGACGTGCGTGTGCAGACGGCGCTGGAGATCCGGGCCGTGGCGGAGCCGTATATCCGCGCCAGGGCCATTCGGCACCTGGAAAAGGGGAGAGTGGTCATTTTTGGCTGCGGTATTGGCTGCCCGTTTTTCTCCACCGACACGGCGGCGGTGCTGCGGGCGGCGGAGATCGACGCGGACGTCATCCTGCTGGCCAAGAATATCGACGGCGTGTACGACAGCGACCCGGCCAAGAACGCCGACGCGGTGAAGTTTGACAGCATCACCTACGACGAGGTGCTCAAGCGCCACCTGGCTGTGATGGACTCTACCGCCACCAGCCTGTCCATGGATAACCATATCCCGGTATTGGTATTTGCCCTGAAAGACCCGGAGAATATCATCCGCGCCCTGCGCGGCGAAAAAATCGGAACGATCGTGAAGGAGGACTGACCCCATGTTGAAGGACGAGTACAAGGTTTACGAGGAAAAAATGAAGAAGAGCATTGAATCCGTGATGAGCGACTTCGACACCGTGCGTGCCGGCCGCGCCAACGCTTCCGTGCTCAACCGCATCAGCGTGGACTACTACGGGACCCCCACGCCCATCCAGCAGATCGGCTCTATCGGCTCGCCCGACCCGCGGACGCTGGTCATTACCCCTTGGGATGCCAGCATTCTGAAGGGTATTGAAAAGGCCATTCAGGAGTCCGACTTGGGCATCAACCCCCAGAACGACGGTAAGTGCATTCGTCTGGCTTTCCCCCAGCTGACCGAGGAGCGCCGCAAGGAGCTGGTCAAGCAGATCCACAAGTACGCCGAGAACGGAAAGGTGGCTGTGCGGAATATCCGCCGGGACGCGATGGATAACTTCAAGAAGCAGCAGAAGGCGTCCGAGATCACCGAGGACGAGCTGAAGATCGCCGAGAAGGACCTGCAGAAGCTGACCGATGACAGCTGCAAGGAGATCGACAAGATCCTGGACAACAAGGAAAAGGAATTGATGTCTGTTTAATGGGACTGTTTACGAAGAAAACGCCCCATACGGCGGGGGAGGTGGACAGGAGCCGCCTTCCCCGCCATATCGCTGTTATTATGGACGGCAACGGCCGCTGGGCGAAAAAACGCGGTCTGCCCCGCACGGTGGGGCACAAGGCGGGGGCAGAGGTGTTCCGCGACATCGCCACCTACTGCAAGGAACTGGGAGTGGAATACCTGACGGTATACGCCTTTTCCACAGAGAACTGGAAGCGGCCCGCCGATGAGGTGAATACCATCATGGGCCTGTTGGAGCAGTATCTGCGGGAAGCTATCGACACCATGGAAAAGGAGCACATCCGCCTGCGGTTCTTCGGCGACCTCAGCGCACTGTCCCCGGAGCTGCAGGCGCTGGCGCATGAGACGGATGACATCTCCGGCCGCTATGCGGGGTTCCAGGCCAATGTGTGTCTGAATTACGGCGGCAGGGCGGAGATACTGCGGGCGGCGCGGCTGTGCGCGGAGCAGGGGGTGGACTGGACGGAGGAGAACCTCTCCGCCAATATGTACTCTGCCGGTATCCCCGACCCGGAGCTGATCATCCGCCCCAGCGGCGAGATACGGCTGAGCAATTTCATGCTGTGGCAGTGTGCCTACAGCGAATTCTATTTCTGCGACACGCTGTGGCCGGATTTTACCCGGCAGGATATGGACAGAGCGATCATCGACTATCAGCGGCGGGATCGCCGGTTCGGCGGCGTAAAGTGAGGTGACGACCATGAAACAGAGAATACTGGTGGCGATCATCGGCGTGCCGGCATTGATCGGCGTGCTGTGCTTCGCACCGGATTGGGCCACGGCGGTGCTGGTGGCGGCGCTGTGCGTCATCGGCTGCCATGAGTTCATGGCGGCCGCCGCGCCGGAGAAAGCGGCGCGCTGGTGGGGGCTGGCGGCCACGCTGGCGGTGTTCACCGTGTTCACGGTGTATTTCAGCGGCGGTGACTTCACGGGTACCGCCATACATACGATCATGGTATGGCTGCTGGCGGCGCTGATCGTGGTGATGTTCATCGCGGCGGTGCAGGCCTTCGGCAAAGACGACGAGCTGGATTTTCCGGATATCAGCGCTATGGCGGTGTCCGGATTGGTGATCCCGCTGGCGCTGGGCTGCCTGGTGCGGCTGCGGATGCTGGAATACGGCGCCGGACTGGTGCTGATCCCGCTGGTGTCGGCGTTTATGAGCGACTCTCTGGCGCTGTTCGGCGGTATGCTGTTCGGGAAAACAAAGCTGGCGCCCAGAGTCAGCCCGAAGAAGACACGGGAGGGTGCGGTCAGCGGTCTGGTGGGCGGCATGGTGGGAATGATCCTGTTCCGGATATTCTTCTTCCTATGTACGGAGGTGCAGCTGCACATCGGCTGGTGTGTGCTGTTGGGCTTCGTGGGCGCGGTGCTGGGGCAGCTGGGCGACCTGAGCTTCTCCTGCGTGAAGCGGCAGTGCGGCATCAAGGACTACGGACGGCTGCTGCCGGGCCACGGCGGCGTGCTGGACCGGTTCGATAGTGTGATCTTCGCTGCACCGTTGACGTGGATGCTTATCAACGCTGTGACGCTGTATTGAGGAAGGACCTATGACGAAAACCATCGCCCTGTTGGGGGCTACCGGCTCCATCGGGCGGCAGACGCTGGAGGTGGCCGGGGAGTTGGGCCTCCGCGTGGCGGCGCTGACCGCCAATACACAGGTAGACCTGTTGGAGCAGCAGGCGCGGCAGTATATGCCGCGCCTTGCGGTGCTGTATGACGAAAATGCGGCGCTGGCGCTGAAAAAACGGCTGCAGGGGACCGGCATTGAGGTCATGGCAGGGGAGGAGGGCCTGTTGGCTGCCGCCGCTATGACCGAGGCGGACACGGTGGTGACTGCCGTGATGGGCAGCGTGGGGCTGCGTCCCACACTGGCGGCAATCCAAAAAGGCAAGCGCATCGCGCTGGCCAATAAGGAAACGCTGGTGTGCGCCGGTGAGCTGGTGATGGACGCGGCGGAGAAATATGGCGCGGAGATCGTGCCGGTGGACAGTGAGCACAGTGCGGTGTTTCAGTGCTTGCAGGGCTGCCGGGACCGGGGTGAGGTGCGGCGTATCCTGCTGACCTGCTCCGGCGGGCCGTTCTACGGAAGGACCTTCGACGAGCTGGAGCACATGACGGCAGCGGATGCCCTGCGCCATCCCAACTGGCACATGGGACCGAAGATCACGGTGGACTCCGCCACACTGATGAACAAGGGACTGGAGATCATCGAGGCCATGCGGCTCTATCGCCTGCCGGTGGAGCAGGTGCAGGCGGTGATACACCGCCAGAGCATCGTGCATTCGCTGGTGGAGTTCCGGGACGGGGCGCTGCTGGCGCAGCTGGGCACGCCGGATATGAAGCTGCCCATCCGCTACGCGCTGACGTATCCCTACCGGGCCGAGAGCCCGGATAAGCCGCTTGATCTGCTGACCTGCGGCGCGCTGACCTTTGCCGAGCCGGACGAGAGGGCGTTCCCCTGTCTGCGTCTGGCACGGTATGCCGCAGCGGTGGGCGGCACCGCCTGCGCCATACTCAACGGCGCCAACGAGGCGGCTGTGGGACTGTTTCTGCGAGGCGAGATCGGCTTTAACGATATCTCCCGGCGGGTGGAGCGCGCGTTGGAGCGGGTGTCGGTGCAATATCAGCCAAGCCTTGCGGATATACTGGAAGCAGACAAGGCGGCGCGGCGCGCTGCCCTGTGACATCCGGAAAAGGAGCTTGTATACATGATCGTATATATCATAGCGGCCCTGCTGGTGTTCGGTATTTTGATCGCCGTCCATGAGCTGGGGCATTTTCTGGCGGCCAAGGTCTGCGGCGTGCGGGTCAACGAGTTCGCCATCGGCATGGGACCGGTGCTATGGAAAAAGCAGCGGGGGGATACCCAGTATTCTCTGCGGGCTTTTCCGGTGGGCGGTTTCTGTGCCATGGAGGGGGAAGAGGAGGACTCTGACGATCCGGCGGCGCTGAACCGCCAGGGCTTTTGGAAAAAGCTGATCATTTTTGCCGCCGGCGCGGCCATGAATTTTCTGGCGGGGCTTATTATCATCTTCTGCCTGTATGCGCCGGCGCAGGGGTTCTATCAGCCGGTGATCTCCGGCTTTGCCGAGGGTTGTCCGTTGGAGAGCGCCGACGGCTTGCAGACCGGGGACCGGCTGGTGTCCATCGATGGGGAGCGCGTGTACATTTACAGCGACGTGAGCCTGCTGCTTGGCCTGAATAAGACTGGCACATTCGACCTGGTGGTGGACCGCGGCGGGGAGAAGGTGCGCCTGGACGACTTTGCCATGACGAGACAGACGTATACCGATCAAAGCGGAAATGCGTACAGCGGCTACGGAATATACTTCGGTGCGGCGGCGGCTACCTTCGGCGACAAACTGGCCTACACCTGGAACAATGCTGTGGATTTTGTGCGTCTGGTGCGGCTGAGCCTGCAAATGCTCTTTACCGGGCAGGCGGGCCTGCGGGATCTGAGTGGTCCGGTGGGGATCGTGTCCACCATGGTACAGGTAGGTGAGCAGGCGGAGACGACCCAGGCGGCGGTGGAGAACATCGCCTACATCGCGGCGCTGATCGCAGTGAATCTGGCGGTGATGAACCTGCTGCCGCTGCCGGCGCTGGACGGCGGGCGGATATTCTTCCTGATCATCAACGCGGCAGCCATGCTGCTGTTCCGGAAGCAGGTACCGGCTAAATATGAGAACTATATCCACTTCGCGGGACTTATTCTGCTGCTGGCGCTGATGGTGGTGCTGGTGTTCAGCGACGTGGGAAAGCTGATCCACTGAGGAGGCGGGGACGGTGACAAGACGCATACAGGTGGGCGCGGTACCGGTGGGCGGCGGCGCGGCCGTAAGCATACAGTCCATGTGCAATACGCCCACGGAGGACGTGAACGCCACGGTGCGGCAGATACAGCGCCTGGAGCAGGCGGGCTGCGAGATCGTGCGTGTGGCGGTGCCCACGGAGGAGGCCGCACGGGCCATTCCGAGCATCAAGGCGGCTATACACATCCCGCTGGTGGCGGATATCCACTTTGATTACCGGCTGGCGCTGCTGTGTGTGGACGGCGGTGTGGATAAAATACGCATCAACCCCGGCAACATCGGGTCGAAGGACCGCGTGCGGGCCGTGGCCGACGCCTGCCGGGAGCGGGACATTCCGATCCGTGTGGGCGTCAACGGCGGCTCGCTGGAGAAGGACCTGGTGCAAAAATACGGCGGCGTGACCGCCGAGGCGCTGGCCGAGAGTGCACTTGGCCATGTGCACCTGTTGGAGGAGTGCGGCTTCGGGGATATCTGCATCTCCGTGAAGTGCTCCCGGGTGCCGGTAAATATGGCGGCCTATGAGCTGCTGCACGAAAAGGTGGACTACCCGCTGCACCTGGGCGTTACTGAGGCGGGCACACCGGAGATGGGGGTGCTGAAGTCGGCCATCGGCATCGGCGGACTGCTGTGCCGGGGTATCGGCGATACGCTGCGGGTGAGCCTGACTGCCGACCCGGTGGAAGAGGTAGTGGCCGCCAAGCGTATTTTGCAGGCCTGCGGTCTGCGGCAGACGGGGCCGGACCTGATCGCCTGCCCTACCTGCGGGCGGACGAAGTATGATATGCTGCCCATCGCCCGGGAGGTGGAACGGCGGCTGAAGAGCTGTGACAAGCCCATCACCGTGGCGGTGATGGGGTGTGTGGTCAACGGACCGGGGGAGGCCTCGGCCGCGGACGTGGGCATCGCCGGAGGCAAGGGCGAGGGATTGCTGTTCGCTAAGGGAAAGGTTCTGCGAAAAGTGCCGGAGGAGCGGCTGGTGGATGCGCTATTCGAGGAGATCGACAAGCTGTGACAAGAGATATGATAGGGGAGAAACATGGCGGAGAGAGTACCGTTTTTTACGCTGTTTGAGAGCTTTCAGGCGCCGCGGCAGCTGCGCCTGCTGCTGCACGATGCCTGCATCATCAGCGGCGCGCTGGATATGGCGGGCCGGACGCTGGAGGTGCAGGTGGAAAGCAGTGAGACACTGCCCCAGGCGGCGCAGGACGCCCTGCAGCAGATGCTGGCGCAGCAGTATGATCTGCGGCAGGTGCTGCTGCATTTCTGCGGCACCGGCGAGCAAAAGGGCGACAACGGGGTGATCTGGGGCAAGACGATCACCGGAAAGCTGACGCCTATCGGCGAACTGAATATCAAGCAGGGCAGCGCTATTGTGGAGGGTCGGGTATTCAAGGCAGAGTGCTATGAGACACGGCGCAAGGGCATGTGGACGCTGAACTTCAACATCACCGATGAGCACGGCTCCGTGGCCGTGCGGAAGGCCATGGATGAAAAAGAGGCCAAGGTGCTGGGCGGCGCGATCAACGACGGGATGTGGCTGCGCCTGCAGGGCAAGGTGGAACTGACCTACGACGGGAAGGATATCCTGCTGCGGCCGGTGAATATTATGAAGATCAGCCATACGGCCCGGCAGGACAATGCACCGGAGAAGCGGGTGGAGCTGCACCTGCATACGCAGATGAGCAGCATGGATGCTCTGACGGATGTGGGCAAGGTGGTAAAGCAGGCGGCAGCCTGGGGCCACCCGGCTATTGCCATTACCGACCACGGCACGGTGCAGGCATTCCCAAAGGCGCGGGACGCGGGCAAGGGGAAGATCAAGATCCTGTACGGCGTGGAGGGGTACTACGTCAACAACCTGGACGACCGCATTGCCGTACACGGTAGGCAGGATCAGGACTTTGACGACGAGATCGTGTGCTTCGACATCGAAACTACCGGATTGAAGGTACAGCGGGAGGCCATCACGGAGATCGGCGCAGTGGTGCTGAAAAACGGGAAGATCACGGATACGTTTCAGACCTTCGTGAACCCCGGCCGTCGGCTGACGCCGGAGATCATCGGCCTGACGGGCATTACGGATGCCATGCTGGCGGACGCGCCGCCGCCGGAGGAAGCACTGGCGGCGTTTTTGAAATTCGTGGACGGGCGACCGCTGGCGGCCCACAATGCGGAGTTCGACATCGGGTTTATCCGGGCCGGATGCCGCAGGGCGGGGCTGGAATTCGACCCCACGTACATCGACAGCCTGATCCTGGCGCAGAATCTGCTGCCGGAGCTGCACAAGCATAAGCTGGACATCGTGGCGGAGCATTTGGATCTGCCCGCCTTCAACCACCACCGGGCGTCGGACGACGCGGGGATGGTGGGGTATATGCTGATACCCTTTTTTGAGAGAATGCGGCGGGAGATGGGAATTTTCCGTCTGCAGGAGATCAACGGGCAGATGGAGAAGCTGCGGCCCCGGGGCGGCGGCAGCCGGCACCCCAAGCATATTATCATCCTGGCGAAGAACAAGCTGGGCCTGAAGCACCTGTATCAGTTGATCTCGGCTTCCAATCTCAAGTATTTCAAGCGTGTGCCCATTATCCCCAAGACGGAGCTGATCGCCCATCGGGAAGGCCTCATTATCGGCTCAGCCTGCGAAGCAGGCGAGCTGTTCCGGGCGGTGGCGGACCGCAAGGACTGGGCGGAGCTGAAGCGCATCGCATCGTTCTACGATTACCTGGAGATACAGCCCATCTGCAATAATATGTTCATGCTTCGCAACGGCGCGGTGCAGTCAGAGGATGAGCTGCGGGAGTTCAACCGTACCATCGTCCGGTTGGGCCGGGAGCTGGGCAAGCCCGTGTGCGCCACCGGTGATGTGCACTTCCAGGAGCCGGAGGATGAGGTATACCGCCATATCCTGCTGGCCAGCAAGAAGTTTGCCGACGCCGACGCACCCCTGCCCATTTACTTCAAGACCACGGAGGAGATACTGGCGGAGTTTGCCTATCTGGGCGAAGAGGAAGCGCATCGGGTGGTCATCGACGACCCGCGCGGCATCGCCGACCGTATCGAAAATATCGAGCTGCTGCCGCCGGGACGGTTGTTCCCGCCGCGGCTGGAGAATTCGGAGCAGGAACTTCATGACAGAGTGTGGGACAAGTGTCACGAGCTGTATGGCGACGAGCCGCCTCAGCTGATCGTGGACCGGCTGAACGTGGAACTGAAAAGCATTCTGGGCAAGTACGACGTGGTGTATATGTCCGCCCAGAAGCTGGTGCAGCGCAGCCTGGAAAACGGTTATCTGGTGGGCAGCCGGGGCAGTGTGGGGTCCTCACTGGTGGCGTATATGTCCGGCATTACGGAGGTGAACTCCCTGCCGCCCCATTATCGCTGCCCCAAATGCCGCCATACTGAGTTCATCACCGATGGCAGCTACGGCTGCGGCGCGGATATGCCCGATAAGAATTGCCCGATGTGCGGGGCAAAGTACGCTAAGGACGGATTTGACATCCCCTTTGAGACGTTTTTGGGCTACGGCGGCGGTAAGGTGCCAGATATCGACCTGAATTTCTCCGGTGAGTACCAAGCCCGGGCACACCAGCACGCCATCGAGATGTTCGGCAAGACCCAGGTGTTCCGCGCGGGGACCATCGGTACCCTGGCGGAAAAGACCGCCTTCGGCATGGTGAAGAAATACCTGGAGGAACGGGGCGAGACGGCCTCCAACGCGGAGCTGGATCGCCTGACGCTGGGCTGCGTGGGCGTGCGGCGTACTACGGGGCAGCACCCCGGTGGGCTGGTGGTGGTGCCGGATGATATGGATGTGGAGGATTTTACCGCGGTGCAGCACCCGGCAGACGATGCCAACAGCGACACTGTGACCACTCATTTCGAGTATCACTGCATGGAGGACAACCTCCTGAAGCTGGATATGCTGGGACACGATGACCCCACCATGATCAAAATGCTGGAGGACCTGACCGGCGTGAACGCGCGGGCCATCCCCTTGGATGACCCGGATACCATGAGTATTTTCACCTCGTCCAAGGTGCTGGGCTTTGAAAATGACGAGATACTGGGGCCCACCGGCGCCGTGGCTATCCCGGAGTTCAACACCCGGTTCACCCGCGGTATGCTGATGGATACCATGCCCCAGGATTTCAATACCCTGGTACGGTTGTCCGGCTTCTCCCACGGTACCGACGTGTGGCTGGGCAATGCCCGGGACTTGATCGTGGGCGGCACGGCCAGCGTTTTGGAGACGGTGGGCTGCCGCGATGATATCATGTTGTACCTGATCTCCATGGGGCTGGAGCCGAAGATGAGCTTTAAGATCATGGAGGCGGTGCGTAAGGGCAAAGTAAAGAAAAAGGGCTTCGAGGACGGCTGGGAGGAGGCTATGCGGGAGCATCAGGTGCCGGATTGGTATATCGGCTCTCTGGCCAAGATCGGCTATCTGTTCCCTAAGGCCCACGCTGTGGCCTATGTGATGATGGCATTCCGCATCGCGTGGTTCAAGGTGCATGAGCCGCTGGCCTTCTACGCTACGTTCTTCTCCATCCGGGCCAAGGCCTTCGACGCGGAGTACTGCTGCGCCGGCATGGATGCGGTGAAGCAGAAAATCAGGGAGATCGAGAACAATAAGGACGCCACCGACGTGGAACAGAACCTGCTGGTGACGCTGGAGGTGTGCTACGAGTTCTATCTGCGGGGCTTCCATTTTGACACCATTAGTATTTACGACTCCGATGCCACACACTTCAAGATCACGGAAAACGGCCTGCTGCCTCCCTTTGTAACGGTGCGCGGCCTGGGTGAGACGGCGGCGCTGGACACGGTGGAGAAGCGAAAGGGAAAAACCTTCATCTCTGTAGAGGAGTTCGCCACCATCTGCAACAAGCTCAGTAAGACCCATATCGAGCAGCTGAAGGCGCTGGGCGCCTTTGCCGGTATGGCGGATACCAGTCAGGTGACGCTGTTCTGAGACAGCCAAAAGCGCAAAAAAGAAGCACCCGCTCGGGTGCTTCTTTTTTGCACTTTATTCGGCTTTCTGTTTCACGGGGAAGTCGATCTGGGCCAGAAGAACGGCGGCGAACATCACGGCGCAGCCGATGTATTCCCGGGCAGACATCTGCTGATTGAGAATAATGGCACCGGCGATGACGGCGAACACACTCTCCAGACTCAGCAGGATGGTGACCACCGTGGGATTGGAGCCCTTCTGCGCCAGAATTTGCAGGGTGTAGCCCACGCCGCAGGAGAAGATGCCCACATACAGCAGGGGCAGGATGCAGCCCCAGATGGCGGCGAAGTCCACCTCCTCGAAGAGGAACATGCACACAGTGGAGATAAGGGCCGCGAACAGGAATTGCAGACAGCTGAGCTTTACGCCGTCACAGTAGGCGGTGAAATGGTCGATGACCAGAATATGTACCGCGAAGCACACGGCGCAGATCAAGATCAGCAGATCGCCGGGGGAAAGGGAGAAGCTGCCCTTGATGCATAGCAGATACAGCGCCAGTACAGATAAGGCCACGGCGATCCATACGGGAAGGCTGACCTTGCGCTTGAAGAACAGGCCGAACACGGGCACCAGCACCACATACAGCGCCGTCAGGAAGCCGGCCTTGCCGCTGTCGGTACCGGCGACCATGCCCGCCTGCTGGAAGTTGGAGGCCATGGCCAGCGCCGCACCGCAGCACAGGCCGCCCAGCCACAGCTGCCGGTTGGCGGCCTTTTTCTCGGCGGGGGAGAGGACGGGCTTGTCCTTTTTCAGCTTGTCGCTGATGACGATGACCACCAGCAGCGCCAGCACCGCGATAAAGTAGCGGCTGGCGTTGAAGGCGAACGCGCCGATGGAGTCGGCGCACATATCCTGCGCCACAAAGGCGGTACCCCAGATAAAGGCGGCCAGGATGGGGAAAACCACCTGCCGCATCTGATTGTGTTTCATGTCAGTGATGTCCTTTCTCTGTTTACTCTTTCTCTTTCGGTGTGCCGGTGTGCCATTGGAATTTGCGTTCCTGATGATGCAGCAGGCGCGTGATATTCTCCCGGTGGCACCAGATCACCAGCGCGGCGATCAGCACGGCCAGCGCCGTGTAGAGGAGGCTGCGGCCGCAGAAGAAAAATGTGGTGACGGGCATGGAGGCAGCGGCGCAGACGGAGCCGAGAGAGACATATTTCGTCAGCAGCCACAGGGCGGCGAACAGACCCCACGCGATCAGACCGACGCGCCAGTCCAGCAGCCACACCAGCGTGCCGCCGGACAGAATGCCCTTGCCGCCCTTGAAGCCGAAGAACACCGGGAACATATGCCCCAGCTCGCAGCCGAGGCCGCCCAGCAGGACGCCCAACATCCAGTCGCCGGCCAGATAGTCGAAGGCTGCACCGCCAATCAGGCAGGCGATCACTGTTTTACCCATGTCGAAGAGGATGACGCCCAGTGCGTATTTGGCACCGTAGGTGCGGTAGAAGTTGGTCAGGCCCGCATTGCCGCTGCCGTGCTGCCGCACATCGTCCTTGATGATGAAGTGGCTGACCATTACCGAGCCGTTGAGACAACCTAAGAAATAGCCCAGCAGCAATATGACCAGTGAGGCCAGCAGTGTAGCGCCGATGAGATGGTTCAACCGTCGTCCTCTCCCTTCTGGCGGATAGTCAGCACGATGGGGGTGCCCTCCAGGCCGAACACGCTGCGGAGCTGGTTTTCCAGATACCGCTGGTAGGAGAAGTGGAAGAGCTTTTTGTCGTTGCAGAAGATGACGAAGTGGGGCGGCTTGACGCCCACCTGCGTCATGTAGTAGATCTTCAGGCGGCGCCCCTTGTCCGTGGGTGGCTGAACGCGGGTCTGCGCGTCTGCCAGCACACTGTTCAGCGTGCCGGTGGTGATTCGCATGGCCGCCTGATCGTTGACGTAGTTGATAAGCTCAAAGAGACGGCCCACCCGCTGGCCGGTCAGGGCGGAGATGAACAGAATGGGGGCATAGGGCATATAGCTCAGGTCCCGGCGGATGTCCTCACGCATACGGTCCATGGTCTTGTCGTCCTTTTCGATCAGGTCCCATTTGTTCACCACGATAATGCATGCCTTGCCCGCGTCATGCGCCAGACCGGCGACCTTGGTGTCCTGCTCGGTGACACCCTCCTGAGCGTCGATGAGAATGAGGCAGACGTCGCTGCGCTCAATAGCCATGGTGGCCCGCAGAACGCTGTATTTTTCGATGTTGTCATCTACCTTGGACTTTTTCCGCATACCGGCGGTGTCGATGAAATTATATTTGCCGTACTGGTTCTCAAAGTAGCTGTCGATGGCGTCACGGGTGGTGCCGGCTACATTGCTGACGATAACGCGTTCCTCGCCCAGAATACGGTTCGTCAAGCTGGATTTACCTACATTGGGCTTTCCGATAATGGCCACCTGTACCACGTCGGAGTCGTCCTCCTCATCCGTTTCCGGCGGAAAATACTTGATGCATTCGTCCAGCAGATCGCCGGTGCCGTGGCCGTGAACGGCGGAGACAGCCACGGGGTCGCCCAGACCCAGGTTGTAGAACTCATAGAAATCCGGGTCGACCGCGCCCACAGAGTCCATCTTGTTCACCGCCAGCACGATGGGCTTACGGCTGCGCTGAAGCATACTGGCCACCTCCTGGTCGGAGGCAGTCAGGCCGGTTTTGATATCCGTGACGAAGATAATGACGTCGGCGTTGTCGATGGCGATCTGGGCCTGCTCCCGCATGAAGGACAGAATCTGGCTGTCTGTATTGGGCTCGATGCCGCCGGTGTCCACCAGACGGAATTTGCGTCCCACCCACTCGCTCTCACCGTAGATACGGTCACGGGTGACGCCGGGGGTGTCCTCTACGATGGACAGCCGCCGGCCGATGATCTTATTGAACAGCATGGACTTGCCCACGTTGGGGCGTCCCACGATCGCTATCAAAGGTAATGCCATAGTTTATCCCTCTCTTTCCAGCATGGCGTCCAAGAGGTCGCCGCCGTCTATCCCCACGATCTGCACCGGGTAGCCCAGCTCAGCGCTGAGACGCTCCACGGTGTAGTCGTCCAAAAATACGTTTTCGCCGTGCCGCAGCATATGCAGCGGCAGCAGCACCCGGCCCAGATCCGGGACCTTTTGCAGCTGCGCCGACAGGTCCTGCCCCGTCAGCAGACCGGCTACGTCGATGGTGTGGCCGAAAAAGTCGTTCTCCACGGCGATCACCTGTCCCCGCAGGGCGGGGAAGTACGCCTTGGCCTGCTCCAGCAGGTATGTCATGAACGGCGCTGCCGCCGTGCCGGTGGCGATGGTGAAGGGGGAGGGCGCTTCGCCGTGCTCCTCCATGCGCATGGCGCTGAGGAAGTCCTGCTCCAGCGAGCGCAGCATACCCACGCCGTTTTCCAGCTGCCGATAGCCCTCGTAGTAGTCCTCTTGGGGCAGCTCCAGTCCGGCCCGCAGGAACAGTTCGTCAGCACAGAAGAACCTGCGGGTGCCGAAGCGGCGCAGATTTTCCAGCCCGAATTCCTCGGCGATGGCAATGATGTCCCGGGCACAGTCCCTGTCCACGGGCCTTAGCTTGGCCAGACCCTGGCGGTACTTGGTGATACCCACCGGCACAAGAGAGCAGCTGGAGAACTGCCACTCGGTCAAGTCCCGCAGGGTGCGGCGCAGTTGGTCACCGTCGTTCCAGCCGGGGCAAACCACGATCTGCCCGTTCATGACGATACCGGCCTTGCAGAAGGCCTGGATATAGTCCAGCGACCGGGCGGCGTTCTTGTTGCCAAGCATGGTGCAGTGCAGCTGTGGGTCGGTGGCGTGGACGGAGACGTTGATGGGGCTGATGTGCAGGTCGATGATCCGCTGGGCTTCCCGCTCCGTCAGGTTGGTGAGGGTGATGTAGTTGCCCAGCAGAAAGCTCAGCCGTGCGTCGTCATCCTTGAAGTACAGCGTGGAGCGCATACCCGGCGGCATCTGGTCCACAAAGCAGAACAAGCAGTGATTGGCACAGGAGCGCATTTCGTCCATCAGATACGTGTCGAAGTTCAGCCCCAGGTCCTGGCCTTCGGCCTTGCGGCAGGTGACGTGCCGCACGTTGCCTGCCGCCGTTTTTAGCTCAAGGTGTGACAGGGGATCATAGCCGTAAAAACGATAGTCCAGCACATCCACGATGGGGTGGCCGTTGATGGATAGAAGCTGTTCGCCCACCTGAACGCCGGCGCGCTCCGCGGGGCTGTGCCGGTCGATGGCGGTGATGATGGTACTCATAATACGTCCTCACTCATGCAAAATGCGGCCTTATCCACAATAGGACATAATACCACATAATAATCAACTCATTATACCGTTTTTTGACGTGAGACGCAAGCACAATATAGTATAGCCGCCCACGAGCATAAAGTAAAACGATGGATTTTGATACTTCCCATGACAAAAAGTGTGGGAGCAGTAAAAAACAAGAGGGAAGCGGCGCTTCCCTCTTGCAAAGGCACAACAGAACTTATTTCGCGGCCACAGACTTGACGACCTTGACCTCGCGGCCGTTGTAGCTGCCGCACTCCGGGCACATTCTGTGGGGGAGATGCAGCGCGCCGCACTTGGCGCACGCCACCAGCGTGGGAGCTGCCAGCTTCCATACGGAAGAACGTCTCTTATTGCGTCTTTGCTTGGATACTTTTCCCTTAGGGACTGCCATGTTGACACCTCCTTGGTCTTAATTGCCTGAGCAGCAATGTAATAAAAAGTAATTCACTCATCCTTCTGCAGCAACTGCGCCAGCTTCGCCAGGCGGGGGTCCACTGCTTTTTTGCATCGGCAGCTCTCCCGGTTCAGGTTCACACCGCAGCCGGGGCACAGCCCCCTGCAGTCCTCTGAGCAGAGAAACTTCGTGTCCATATCGAGGATAAAGGCGTCGCGCGCCAACTCCTCCACATCTACCTCGTCGTTATCCAGCAGGATGATGTCGTCGCTTTCGTCAGACTCGCGCGCCTCTGCCAATACGCAGTCGTAGCGTGTCGTCTTGTCCGCGTCGTACGCTTCACCGCACCGGTCACAGATACAATGCAGCATGGTGGTCAACGTCATTCCGCACAGCAGCAGCCCAGCCTTATTCTCCAGCCGGCAGTCCACAACAACCGGATCGGAAACAGGATAGGAACCGCCGAATTCCAAGTCGGACAGATCCATTTCAAAACGGATGTCCTGTCGGGCATCGGGGGTATGCAGCAGCTTGTTGACGTTCAAACGCATAGTACACCTCACAATGGCACGTGTAGTATTATAGCCGACACAAAATGCCTTGTCAAACATTTTCTTACAAATATTTTGACTTTTTTCAAAAACACGGTACAATAAACAGAGAAACACAGGGGAACACAGGGGAGGACGCCGTTATGCGGGAGCTGACCATCGGAAAAAATGACGCCGGACAACGGCTGGACAGATTTCTGTCCAAGGCGCTGCCCCTGCTGCCGCCTGCTCTGGCGCAGAAGTATATCCGCATCAAGAGGGTGAAGGTCAACGGCGGACGTGCCCAGCGGGACCAGCGGCTCAGTGCGGGCGATGTGCTGCAATTATACATCAACGACGAGTTTTTCGACAAGCCATCAGAGGAAAATCTGTTTCTGACGCTGTTCAAGCCGCACCTGACGGTGGTGTACGAGGATGAGCACCTGCTGCTGGCGGACAAGCCGCAGGGAATGGTGGTCCACGCCGACGAGACGGAGAAGGTGAATACCCTCATCAACCACATTCAGGCATATCTGTATCAGAAACGGGAGTGGAACCCCAAGTGGGAAAATGCCTTTACGCCGGCGCTGTGCAACCGCATCGACCGCAATACCGGCGGCATCGTCATTGCCGCTAAGGATGCCGAGACACTGCGGGTCATCAACGAGAAGATACGGGACCGGGAACTGGACAAGCGCTACCTCTGCATTACCGCAGGCCGGCCGAAAAAGCCGGAAGGCCGGGTGGAGTGCTTTTTGCTGAAAGATGAGAAGAAAAAGCAGGTGTCCGTATACCATAAGCCGGTCCCTGGAGGCAAGACCGCCATTACCGATTATAAGGTGCTGGAGACGCGGGGAGAGCTGAGCCTGGTGGAGATCGGGCTGGAGACGGGCCGGACCCACCAGATCCGCGCCACGATGGCGGACCTGGGCTGCCCGCTGCTGGGGGACGGCAAATACGGTCGTGGGGACGTAAACCGCCGCTACGGCGAGACGCGGCAGGCCCTGTATGCCTACAAGCTGACCTTTGACCTGCCCACGGACGCGGGGCACCTGAACTACCTGCGCGGGCAGAGCTTTACGGTGGGAAATGTGCCCTTCCGGGACAAATATTTCAGCTGAGTGCCGTGCAGCGGATGGCTTTTGCCATCCGCTGTATTTTTTTCGGGGAAAAACGGGAAAATCCATTGACTTTCCCGACGCTTTTATATATAGTGTACTCGCCATCTTTCGACAGAAACGAGCGCGTGAACAGACGCGCTGCCGCCGCGCCGGAGGGGGGCTATTTTACTGATGAATGGAGGAGGATAAATGTCCAAAGAGTTGATTCGCCTGCGGGATCTCTGCATGGCGTTTGACGACGAGCTGGTTCTCGATCACATCAATCTTTACATCAACGATTCCGAATTCCTCACGCTGCTTGGTCCCAGTGGGTGCGGCAAGACCACCACACTGCGGATCATCGGCGGTTTCACCACGCCCACAAGCGGCGATGTGACCTTCGACGGCGAGAGAATCAACGATGTCCCGCCCCATAAGCGGCAGATCAACACGGTGTTCCAGAAATATGCGCTGTTTCCGCATCTGGACGTGTTTGAAAACATAGCCTTTGGCCTGCGTATCGCAAAAGTGCCGGAGGACGAGATACGGCAGCGTGTCGGTGAAATGCTGGAGGTCGTCAGCCTGAAGGGCTTTGACCGCCGGCGTGTCGACCAACTCTCCGGTGGTCAGCAGCAGCGTGTGGCGATTGCCCGTGCCCTGGTGAACCGGCCGAAGGTGCTGCTGCTGGACGAGCCGCTGGGCGCGCTGGATCTGCGTCTGCGTAAGGATATGCAGAACGAACTGAAACGTATCCAGCAGCAGATGGGCATCACGTTTATATATGTCACCCACGATCAGGAGGAAGCCCTGACCATGTCCGATACCGTGGTGGTCATGGACAAGGGCCGCATCCAGCAGATCGGCACACCGGAGGATATCTACAACGAGCCGAAGAATGCCTTTGTGGCGGACTTCATCGGCGAGAGCAATATCCTCAACGGCACGATGGTCCGCGACAGGGTCGTGAAAATGTATGGCAAGGAATTCCCCTGCGTGGACGGCGGCTTCGCCGAAAACGAACCGGTGGACGTGGTCATTCGCCCGGAGGATATCGACATCGTGCCGGTGGAGCAGGGCCAGTTGGTAGGCACTGTCACCAACGTGACGTTCAAGGGGATGCAATATGATATCATCGTGGATTTCCGCGGCTTCAAGTGGTTGATTCAAACCACCGATCACTCTCCGGTGGGTGCCCGTATCGGCGTGAAGATCGATCCCGAGGGTTTCCACATTATGAAGAAGAGCGAGTATTCCGGTATGTTCGGCGACTATTCCTCTTACTCCGAGGAATACGAGGAACTGGCGGACGCCGGTGCTGAGCCGGAAGAGGAGGAGAGCGAGGATGAAGAGTAAGCTCTCCCGTTTCGCCGTGCCCTATGTGGTGTGGATGGCTATTTTTGTAGTAGCCCCCATTGTCATTATGGTGGTGTATGCCTTTGCCGGCAGCGAGGGCGGCTTCACGCTGGACAACTTTGTCCAGATGGGCGGTTACGCTGCTGTGTTCGGCCGTTCCTTCAAGCTGGCGCTGATTGCCACGGCTATCTGCCTGCTGTTGGGCTATCCTGTGGCGTACCTTCTCAGCCGGGAGGGCGAGCGCTTCCGCCGCACGGCCATGGTACTGATCATGCTGCCCATGTGGATGAACTTCCTACTGCGGACCTACTCCTGGATGACCATCCTGGAGAACAACGGCCTGCTGAACCAGCTGTTCCAGAAGCTGGGTATCATTGCCCTGTACAACCATCTGACAGGCAGCAGCCTGGAGTATTTTACCATGATCGACACCCAGGGCGCTGTGGTGCTAGGTATGGTCTATAACTACCTACCCTTTATGATCCTGCCTATCTACTCTGTGATTTGCAAGCTGGATTACTCCCTGCTGGAGGCAGCCCGCGACCTGGGGGCCAACACCGTCACGGTGTTCCGCAAGGTCATCCTGCCCCTGAGCCTGCCGGGCGTGCTGTCCGGCATCACCATGGTGTTCGTGCCCTCTGTGTCTACGTTCGCCATCAGCCGTATGCTGGGCGGCGGCACGGAGCTGTTGCTGGGCGACCTGATCGAACGGCAGTTCCTGGGCGGGGCGTATAACCCGCAGCTGGGCGCGGCTATTTCCCTGGTGATGATGCTGATCGTCGTTGTCTGTATGCTGGTGATGAACCGCTTTGGCGAGGGCGAGGAACAGGCGGTGATGCTATGAGACAGAGAATGGGCAACTCCGTCGGCGATCGCCTGTTGATGATCCTGGTGGGCCTGTTCCTGTACGCACCCATCATCATCCTGATCGTCTTTTCCTTCAACGCCGGCAACAGCTCCAGCGTGTGGAAGGGCTTTTCCCTCCACTGGTACGCCGAGCTGCTGAACGACCGGCTCATTATGCACAGCGTGTACACTACGCTGCTGGTATCCTTGCTGGCTACCGTCATCGCCACCGTGGCGGGCACCTTTGCCGCTATCGGCTTTTACGGTATGCGACGCCGGGCGCGCACCGGGCTGATGGCCGTGAACAACATTCCCATGATGAACGCGGACATCGTCACCGGCGTCAGCCTGTGCCTGCTGTTCGTGGTGTTCTTCAACGGATGGAACAGCTTCGCCGTGTGGGTCAACGGCTGGCAGTCACTGGTGGTGCTGCCTGAGCGACTGACCCTGGGCTTTGGCACACTGTTGATCGCCCACATCTGCTTCAACATCCCCTACGTCATTTTGTCCGTGGGGCCCAAGTTACGGCAGATGGACCGCAATTTGGTCGATGCGGCCCAGGACTTGGGCTGCACCTGGATGCAGGCCTTCTGGAAGGTCATCATTCCGGAGATCAAGCCCGGTATCGTCTCCGGTGCGCTGACGGCTTTCACTATGTCCATCGATGATTTCATCATCAGCTACTTCACGGCGGGTACGTCCTCCTCCACGTTGGCCATGACCATCTACGGCATGACCAAAAAGCGCGTCAGCCCGGAGATCAACGCCGTATCCACGCTGCTGTTCGTCACGGTCATCATCCTGCTGGCCATCATCAACCTGCGGGAGAACCATGCCGAGCATCACCGCAATGTCCATCACGAGAGTGCTACGTTCGCTCCTGCGCCGAAGAAATATCCCGGATTGGGCAAGAAAATCGCCGCAGGCGCTATGGCCTGTGTGCTGTTGGCGGTACTGATCGTCACCGGTGCCGCGGCCCGCAGCGAGCGCGTGGTCAATGTGTGCTCCTGGGGCGAGTATATCGACGAGTCCCTGATCACCGAATTCGAGGAGAAGACCGGCATCCGTGTGAACTACCAGACCGCCGAGAGCAACGAGGCGCTGTACTCCCTTATCAAGATGGGCGGCGCGGACTTTGATGTGATCGTGCCCTCCGACTATATGATCGCCCGGCTGATCCAGGAGGATATGCTGGCGGAGCTGGACTACGGCGCCATTCCCAATTTCCAACTGATGGACCCCCAGTTTACCCATCTGAGCTTCGACCCGGAGAATAAGTACACCGTACCCTACACCTGGGGCAGCGTGGGCATCATCTACAACACGACTATGGTGGACGAGCCCATCACCAGCTGGGGCGCTATGTTCGACGAGAAGTACGCCGGGCAGGTGCTGATGATCAACAACTCCCGCGATGCGCTGATGGCCGCCCTGTGCTATCTGGGCTACGACATCAACACCACCGATGAGGGACAGCTGACCGAGGCCTTTGAGCTGGTGAAGAATGCCAAAGACAAGGGTGTGTATCAGGCCTTCGTCATGGACGAGGTCTTCGGCAAGATGGAGGGCGGCAACGCGGCCATCACCATGTACTACGCCGGCGACTATCTGACCATGCTGGAGAATAACGAGGACCTGGCCTTCGTCATTCCCGAGGAGGGCAGCAACTGGTTCGTGGATGCCATGTGTGTGCTCAAGTCCAGCCAGCACAAGGCCGAGGCCTATGAGTGGATCAACTTTATCGCCTCTACCGACAGTAACCTGGCCAACATGGACTACATCTGGTATGCCTCTCCCAATGCCGAGGCGCTGGCGGAGTATCCCGCGTACTACGAGGAGCAGTATGGCGAGCCGCTGGACGAGGAGATCTACAACATCATGGCCATTCCCGATGAGGAGCGCGAGCGCTGTGAGATCTATGTCAACCTGCCACAGGAGACGCTGAAGTTCTACGATAAGCTATGGACACAGTTGGGCGTCTGACATTCGCGGTTTTTTCCGCCCTGCGTATAGGCAAGAAATGTATTTAAAGAAAAGCGCTTAATTGGAGGAATTGCTATGATCGAAGTAGGTATGACCTATACCGCTGAAAAGACCGTCACCCCGGATATGACCGCCAAGGCCATCGGTTCCGGCGGGCTGGAGGTGTTCGGCACCCCCTTTATGATGGGACTGATGGAGTACGCCGCTATGCAGTGTGTGCAGCCGGAGCTGCCGGAGGGCAAGGGCACCGTGGGCGTGGAGATCAGTTCCAGTCACCTGGCGCCCACGCCGGTGGGCATGAAGGTCACCGCCACTGCCGAGGTGACGGGTATCTCCGCCAACGGCAAGATGATCACCTTCAAGGTCACGGCCCACGACGCCGATGGCCTGATCGGTGAGGGCATCCATACCCGCGCCATCATCGACAATGCACGGTTTTTGCAGAAGTGCAACGACAAGCTAGCGCGTGTGTAAAAGACAAAAGGCCGCCCGGAAGGGCGGCTTTTTCCTTGTCACGGGCAGCTATATTTGGTATAATAAAACAATACTATGACCGGGGGAGGGGAGAGAACGATGCGCGTTTTGGCCACGATCGGGTTTTCCTTCTCTGCCGGTGTATTCCTGGCGGCATTGCTGCCCTGGAACGGCTGGCAGCTGTATGCCGCCGGGGGCGTTTTGCTGCTGGCGCTTGCGTGGCTGTTTGCTGCACGCAAGCAAAAATATTTTCGCCGGGGGCTGCTGATCCTGCTGCCGCTGGCGGTATCGCTGGCCTATTTTGCCGGGTATGACCACCTGGTGCGCCAGCCGATAGAGGACCGCTGTGGTGCGGCGTCGGACTTTGCCGCCACCGTTTGCGATTGGCCGCAGGCTACGGAGCGCGGTGCCAAGATCACGGTGGAGCTGGAGGGCTATCATCGGGCCAGGGCCGTGCTGTATGGCGAAGCGGAGCTGCTGGCGGCCCGACCGGGTGACACGGTCACGGGCACGGCCCAGTGGCAGTCTGCCGCCCATTTCGACAGCGATGATGTGACCCATTTTAATGCCCGGGGCGTGTATGCGCTGCTGTATGGCCGTGAGGATGTGCGTCTGTCGGCGGGTGATGGGGACGCCCTGCGCTGGCTGCCCCAGCGGGCGGGCAAAGCTTTCCGCGAGAAGGTGGCCGCTATCTGGGATGACCCGCGTGTCAGCGGATTCCTGACAGCGGAGCTTACCGGGGACAAGTCCGCTATGGACGATGGAGACTATCTGGCCATGCAGGAGACGGGCCTGGCGCATCTGTTCGCGGTGTCCGGCCTGCACTGCGCTTTTCTGGTGACGCTGCTGGCACTGCTGATCTCCCGGCGGCAGAGACTGCTGTGCGCCGTGACCATTCCGCTGCTGCTGTTTTACATGGTGATGGTGGGCATGAGCCCCTCGGTGGTCCGCGCCTGCATCATGCAGATATTCCTGCTGATCGCGCCGCTGTTCCGGCGTGGCAGTGACCCTCTGACCAGCCTGGCTGCCGCGCTGCTGTTGATCCTGCTGTGCAATCCCTTTGCCGCCGCCAGCGTCAGCTTGCAGCTGAGCTTTTCCGCTACGCTGGGAATGGTGCTGCTGTCACCCCGGCTGTACAAGCTGCTGACCGGGTGGTATAAGGGCAAATGCCGTCCACTGCGGACCGCGTTGTGCTTCGTCGCGGCGAACCTGTCCGCCACCCTCAGCGCCGTGGTGTTCACTGCCCCGCTGACAGCCTGGTATTTCCGCATTTTCGTGCTGGTAGCACCGCTGTCCAGCTTATTGGCGGTGCCTGCGGCGGGATGGAGCTTCATGGCTGCCTTTGTGACGGTGCTGCTGGGCTTTGTGTGGCTGCCGCTGGCCAGCCTGCTGGGTTGGATCTCCTGGGCGCTGGTGCGGTACATCCTGTGGATCGCCAACGGTATGATGTCCTGGCGTTATCACGCGGTGTATTTCACCAATCCCTATCTCGTCTACTGGCTGCTGTTTTTGTACGCGGCCTTTATCGGCTGTGCTGTTACGCCGGACGGCAAGCGGAAATACCTGCTGGCATCGGCATTGTCGGTGCTGACGCTGACGGCGGCCATCTGGGTCAACCGTCAGGACTATCAGTACGGCGTGCTGACCGCCCTGACGCTGGATGTGGGACAGGGCGAGAGCGTCATTCTGACCTCCGGCGGTGAGACGGCACTGGTGGACTGCGGCAGCAGCAACAGCTATAAAGACCCCGGCGGTCTGGCCGCCGACACGCTGCACAGCATGGGCGTCCGGGAACTGAGCGCTGTGGTGGTGACCCACTACCACGCCGATCACACCAACGGTTTGTACGAGGTGCTGCGCCGTATCCCGGTGCAGACGATCTACCTGCCGGACATCGAGGATGAATATGGCGTTCGGGAGCGTCTGGTGTCGCTGGCGGAGGAGAAGGGCGCGCAGGTGACCTATGTGACAAAGGAGACGGCCGATACGCTGGGCGATACCGTTTTGACCATCTATCCGCCGGTGCAGTCCGGCGGCGATCTGAACGAACTGGGCCTGACGGCACTGGCCAGCACCGGAGACTTTGACCTGCTCATTACCGGCGATATGTCCGGCAGTACCGAGAAAAAGCTGGTGGAAACCTATGCTTTGCCGGATATAGAGGTGCTGGTGGTCAGCCACCACGGCTCCCGGTATAGCTCAAATATACGCTTTTTGAAGGCGGTGATGCCGGAGGCGGCAGTCATCAGTGTGGGCGATAACAACTATGGCCACCCGTCGGAGGAGACGCTCCAGCGGCTGCTGGCAGTTGGGGCGGATATCTGGCGCACAGACCAGCAGGGTACCATCCGCATCACCGTGAACGGAGGATAACATGGCAAAGGAGAAAAAAGAAAAGACCCCCGGTTATGAGGAATTCCACGACGCGCTGCAAAGCGGCGCCGTGGGGAATGTCTATATATTCCACGGCGAGGAGACGTACCTGATGCAGCAGGCGGTGGCGGAGCTGCAAGCACGGCTTGTGCCGGCGGGCTTTGAGGAGTTCAACTATCACAGGCTTGCAGGCAAGGGCCTGACTATGCAGGAGGTCGTCGAGGCGGCGGAGGCCATGCCTATGATGGCGGAGCGCACCCTGGTCACGGTGGAGGATATGGACTTGTTCAAGTTGGACGAGGCCCAGCGGGGAGCGCTGGTGGCGTTGCTGGAGGACTTCCCGGAGTACTGCACGCTGGTGTTTTTGTACCGGCAGATACCCTATAAGACCGACGCCAAGCTGAAGAAGCTCACCGCCGCCCTGGCGGAGCGCGCCCAGGTGATCGAGTTTGCCCAGCAGGGACAGCAGAAGCTGCAAAAGTGGGTGCGCCGCCGTTTTGCCGCTGCCGGGAAAGATATCGATGCAGGCACGGTAGACCATCTGCTGTTCACCTGCGGCAGCCTGATGACCGGTCTGGTGCCGGAGATCGCCAAAATCGCCGCCTATGCCAGGGGACCGAAGATCACAGCGGCGGATATCGACGCTGTGGCGGACCCTGTGCTGGACGCGCGGGTGTTCGACATGACGGACGCAGTGGCGGCTCGTGACTATGACAAGGCGGCGGAATGCCTTGCAGAGCTGCTGCGGATGCAGGAGGAGCCTATCCGCATTCTGGCGGCATTGGGAAAGACGCTGCGGCAGCTGTACACAGCCCGGCTGGCGATCGACGGTGACAAGGACGTGCTGTGGCTGAAGGATTTGTGGCGCATGAAGTCCGATTACCCGGCCAAAAAGCTGATGCAGTCAGCCAGAGGCGTGCGGCGCAGTTGGTGCCGTGAGGCGGTGAAGCGCTGCCAGACGCTGGATCATCGCATGAAAAGCGAACGAAACATGGACAATGAGGGCGAACTGAAGCTATTTCTCATGGAACTGGCAGGTGTGAAGTGAAGCCGAGGGTCAGGGAAGTCATCGTAGTAGAGGGGCGGTATGACAGAAATACGCTCCTGCAGGCGGTGGACGCCGCCGTGGTGGAGGTGGGCGGCTTCGCCCTGTTCAACGACCGGGAGAAGGCGGCGTATCTCCGCCGTCTGGCGGAGGCGCGGGGCGTGATCCTGCTGACCGACCCGGACGGCGCGGGCTTCGTGCTCCGCAGCCACCTGAAGGGGCTGCTGCCCCCGGACAGAGTAAAGCAGGCGTATGTCCCCGACGTGTACGGCAAGGAGAAGCGCAAGAGAAGGCCGGGGAAGGAGGGCAAGCTGGGCGTGGAGGGTATGACGCCGCAGGTGCTGACGGACGCTCTTCGCCGCGCCGGTGCCACCTTCGAGGGGGAGGACGCACCCCGCTGCTCCGCCGGTATTACGAAGGCGGATCTTCTGGACAAGGGACTGATCGGCCCCGGCTCCGCCGAAAGGCGGGCAACGCTGCAAAGGGAGCTGGGTCTGCCCGCACGGCTGACCGCCAACGGGCTTCTGGAGGCGTTGGATCTCCTGCTGACCCGGGAGGAATTTGACGCCCTGTGAGTTTTTTGCAGGAGGGAGGGCAAACCTCTTGCAATTCCCCTCATGGGCGGTTATAATTAAAAATTGCTTTTGCACAATATTACGACATACAAGGAGTGTGAGAAAGATCATGGCCGAGGAAATCAAGACCCCCGAAACGGAGGAGTCCGGCAAAAACTTTATCCTGAATTTCATCGACGAGGACATCGCAGAGGGTGGTCAGTTCCAGGGAATGACCGTCCACACCCGTTTTCCGCCGGAGCCTAACGGCTATCTGCATATTGGACACTGCAAGGCGCTGACCATCGACTTCGGCACCGCCGAGCGGTATAACGGCCTGTGCAACCTACGTATGGACGACACGAACCCCACCAAGGAGGACGAGGAATTCGTGGAGGCCATCAAGCAGGACATCCACTGGCTGGGCTTTGACTGGGGCGACCGCTTCTTTTACGGCAGCGACTACTTTGAGGAGGACTACCGCCAGGCGGTGCTGCTGATCAAAAAGGGGCTGGCCTATGTGTGCCAGCTGACACCGGAGGAGTTCAAGGCCAACCGCGGCGACATCGGCATCCCCGCCGTATCGCCCTACCGGGATCGGCCCATCGAGGAGAGCCTGGACCTGTTCGCCCGTATGCGGGCCGGGGAGTTCCCCAACGGCGCCATGACGCTGCGGGCCAAGATCGACCTGGCCAGCGGTAACTTCAATATGCGTGACCCGGTCATCTACCGTATCAACCACATGAGCCACCACCGGCAGGGAAACAAGTGGTGCATCTATCCCATGTATGACTTCGCGCACCCCATTCAGGATGCGCTGGAGGGCATCACCCACAGCCTGTGCTCGCTGGAGTTCGAGGCGCACCGGCCCCTGTACAACTGGGTCATCGAGCACTGTGAGCTGCCCGCCCATCCCCGGCAGATCGAGTTTGCCCGGCTGGGCATCGACCACACGGTGATGTCCAAGCGGAAGCTGCGTAAGCTGGTGGAGGAGAACTATGTCTCCGGCTGGGACGATCCCCGGATGCCCACGCTGTGTGGCCTGCGCCGCCGGGGCTATACCGCCGCCGCCATCCGCAGCTTCTGCGAGCGTATCGGCGTGGCCAAGTCCCCCAACACCATCGAGTACGGCTTCCTGGAGCACTGCCTGCGGGAGGACCTGAACGCCCACGCGGAGCGAACCATGGCGGTGCTGCACCCGGTGAAGCTGACGGTGACCAACTATCCCGAGGGCAAGAGCGAGGTATTCACGGTGGAGAACAACCCCACCGACCCGGCGCAGGGCACCCATGAGATCACCTTCTCGCGCCATCTGTGGATCGAGGCGGAGGACTTTATGGAGGTCCCGGTGCCCAAGTACAAGCGACTGACCCCCAACGGTCCGGAGTGCCGCCTGAAGGGCGCGTATCTGGTGCAGTGTACCGGCTGTGTGAAGGACGCGGACGGCAACGTCACCGAGGTGCTGTGCACCTATGATCCGGAGTCCAGCGGCGGTGATCCCGCCGACGGCCGCAAGGTCAAGGGTGCCACGCTCCACTGGGTGGACGCGGAGAACTGCATGGACGCGGAGGTCCGGCTGTACGACAACCTGTTTTCCGACGAGCAGCCCGACGGCCCGGACAAGGACTTCCTGGATTGCCTGAACCCGGAGAGCCTTACGGTGCTCACCGGCTGCAAGGTGGAGCCGGAGATGCGGAAGGTGGCGGAGGCGTTCGACAAGCAGGCCGACCGCACCGGCGTCAACGCACCCACGTTCCAGTTCATGCGTGTGGGCTATTTCTGCCTGGACAACCGCGACAGCTCCGCGGCGCACATGGTGTTCAACCGCAGTGTGTCGCTGAAGGACAGCTTTAAGAAGTGAAGAAAAGCACCCCTCCGGGGGTGCTTTTTTTCATGTGTGATTTAAGCGCCGGACCTCGAAGTCTGTCTCGGCCAGGGTGCTGTCGGCGGTGCCCACCTGAAGGGCTACGGTAAAGATGCCCGAAGCACTGTCGTAGCGCAGACTGACATCGCGGACCCGAAGACCCCGGGGATAGGCGGCGCTGCTGAGCAGTCTGGTGCTGCCCAGGGTGAGCTGGCCGTCGGCATCCACCTGAAAGGCGGCGCCCTCGCCCTCCACGCTGCCCAGATCCTGAATAAAGATGTGGTCCAGGCTGCCGTCCGCGCCGGGGGTCACGGTGCCGCAGAAGCGCAGCTTGTCGCTGATAACGCTGGTAAGGGTGGAGCACAGCTCCTGGGCCTCGGACAGCTGCATGGAGCTGTTGTAGGTGCGGCCGGCGAAGCGGACGCCCACGGTCAGCAGGGCGCTGACGAGCAGGACGATGAGAACGGCGCACAGCAGCTCCGTCAGGGTGAAGCCGCGGCGGTCACGAAGCTTGTTCATGGCGTGACCTCCTCATAGTAGAGGCAGCCGTTGTCCTCATAGACCTGCACGGTGGTGCGGCCGCTGCGGGTGCCGCCGCCGGAGGCGGTCAGGGCAGCGGTGCCGTTCGACACCGCGCTGCTGTAGTGGAAGGAGATGTCGGCGGAACGGACCTTAGCGTTGATCTTGGCGGCGGAGACGGCGGCGGTGGTCAGAAACACGAAGGTCAGTACGATGATCAGGATGGAGACCAGCGTCTCTACCAGTGTTTCGCCGCGGGTGCTGTTCAGCTTTTTGATACGACCGCCTCCTTTTCGATGGTGGCGTTGTCCGGCGACCAGGAGATCGTTGTTGTGGTCGTGGTGACATCGCGGACCCAGCGACCGCCGCCGCTGACGGTGCTGACAGTGGGATCGGCCTTGTTTTCGCGGAGCGTCAGCACCAGGCGGCAGTCACTGTCGCCGCCGCCGGCCAGGTGCAGGACGATGGTGATGTCGTAATTGGGCGCCATGGTAAAGACGGCGGAGACATCATCCAGCCCGTCCACGGATAGGGTGATGGTGTCGGTAAAGCTTTTGCCGCTGTCCGCCGTTTTGCGCACGGCGGTGAAGGCCGTGTCGGCATACAGCGGCTGGGTGATGTCCGGGGTCCAGCTGTCGATGGTGTCCGGAGAGATGCCGTTGTCCGTCAGAAGCCGGGCCACGTCCTCCGCCGTAGGCGCTGTGCCGTAGGGGACAGACAGGGTGAACGCCTGCTCATCCACCCGGAGGGTGGCGGTCACCCGGGTGTCCTCCTCCGTCATGGCGGGCATGGTCAGCTCGCGGGTAAAGACCTCGGTGGAGGGCAGGACCACGGCGGCGTTGGTCAGGGGAATGCCGTTGTCCCGGGCGGCCTGGCGGAGGAAGTCCGCCATGGCGTCCATGGACAAGATCCTGCCGTCAGCCACCACCACTTGGTGAAGAAGGCACTGACGGCCATCAGGACTCTGGTGACGCCGGGAAGGCTGCCGGAGCCCAGGTCCGTGAAGGCGTCCGTGAACGCGGGGACCGCCACGGCGATGATGATGACAAAGACGACGATGGCCACGATGATGACCATCACAGGGTACGTCAGGGTGCTGACGATCTTGGCCCTGGTCTTGGCGGAACGGTCGTAGTAGGCATGCAGACGCTGGAAGCAGCTCTCCAGCGTGCCGGACTGCTCGCCGGCGCGCAGCGTCTCGGTAAAGGTCTTGGGCAGGTAGGGGGCGTTGTTCTCGAAGCTCTGGGCCAGAGAATAGCCGGCGCCCACCTCCTCGGAGACCTTATCCAGCATTCGGCGGAGGTATTTGTTCTTCGTCTGGGCGGCTACCATGGACACGCAGCGCTCCACCGACAGCCCGGAGGCCAGAATGATGGCGAATTGGGAGCACAGGAGCGCCAGCTCTTTCTCCTTGACCCGGAAGGCCACGGGGCGGGAGAGCACGCTCTCCTTCTTCTCGGGAACGGCCTCCAGCTTCGTGATGATGGCAACGCTCTCGCGGAGCTTGTCCGCCGCCTCAAATTCATCGTAGGCGCGGAGCACACCGGAGACTTTCGCGCCGCCGGCGGTCTGGCCTTTATAACGGAATGTGGTCATGGGCGCGGGGCGCTCCTTTCTGTGAAATCAGGTCTCGGCGGCGGTGTTGATGACGCGGGCGGCCTCCGCCGCGGAGGTGACGCCGGAGAGCACCAGCTCGCGGCAGCTTTCCCGCAGGGTGGTGAAGCCGTCCTGCCGGGCGGCGGCCAGCAGCTCGTCGCCGTCGGCGCCGTGGCTGATGCGCCGGCGGAGGCGGCTGTTGAGCAGCAGTATCTCGAACACGGCGCGGCGGCCGATGTAGCCGGAATGGCGGCACTCGGGGCAGCCGGCGCCCTTGTAGAAGGTGACGTCGCTGTCCTCGGGCAGGCCGAGAAGAAGCAGCTCCTCGGCAGAGGGACGGTAAGCCGTTTTGCAGTGGGGACAGAGCTTGCGGACCAGACGCTGGCTGACCACGCCCCGCAGGGCGCTGGACACCAACCAGGGCTCCACGCCGATGTCCTCCAGACGGTGGACGGCGGAGACGGCGTCGTTGGTGTGCAGGGTAGAGAAGACCAGGTGGCCGGTGATGGCTGCCCGCATGGCGATGGAGGCCGTCTCACCGTCGCGTATCTCGCCCACGGCGATGATGTCCGGGTCCTGACGCAGGATCGCGCGCAGGCCGCTGGCAAAGGTCATGCCGGTCTTTTCGTTGATCTGACACTGGTTCACGCCGGGAAGGTGGTACTCCACCGGATCCTCCAGCGTGACGATGTTCAGCGCGTCGCTGGACAGGTCGCGGAGCATATTGGACATGGTGGTGGACTTGCCGGAGCCGGTGGGGCCCACCAGCAGCACCACGCCGCTGGTGTTTTTCAGCAGGGCGTTGTAGTTGTCCAGGTCGCGGCCCTCCAGCCCGAGGACGGACTTGTCCAGCACCTGGGCGGACTTGTCCAGCAGGCGAAGGACGATCTTCTCACCGTAAACGGTGGGCATGGAGGCGATACGCAGGTCAAGGCTGTGGCCCCGGACGGAGAACATGGCGTGGCCGTCCTGGGGCACCTTGTGCTCGGCAATATTCATGCCGCCCATGATCTTCAGGCGGGAGATGACGGTGTTCTGCAGATCGGCGGGCACAGTGAGCACACGCTGCAGCAGGCCGTCAATACGCATACGCACCAGCATTTCACCCTCCTGGGGCTCCAGATGGATGTCGCTGGCGCGCTCGGTGAAGGCGCGCTCGATCAGGGAGTTGACAAAGCGGATGGTGGGGGCCGAGGCCTCCGGGTCGGCAGTGTCCCGGGCCATCTGGGCGGGGATGATGTCCTCGCCGGCACCGGCCTCGCGCTTCATCTCCTCGATGACGCGGGCGGTGCCCTCGCTGCCATACAGGCGCTCGATGGCCTGCTCCACAGCCTTGCGGGTGGCGATCATGGGGATGATGCGTTTGCGGGAGGCGGTCTTGACCTCGTCCTGGGCCACAAAGTCCAGGGGGTCGTGCATGGCCAGGTACAGGCGGTCCTGCACCAGCTTTACCGGGACCACGAGAAACTTTTTGGCCAGGTTCCGGGGGACGTATTTGGCCAGCTCCACGGGAATGGACACGGCGGTCAGGTCCACGAAGTCCACGCCCAGCTGCACACGCAGCGCGTCAATGAGCTGCGCTTCGGAGATAACCCCCTGCCGGATGAGAACATCGCCCAGACGCTGGCCGTCCTCGCGGGGCAGGGCCAGGGCCTGCTCCAGCTGCTCGCCGGTGATGATACCGGAGGAGACCAAAAGATCGCCCAGCCGCATATATGTCACGGAATACACCTCCAAACGGTAAAAAGCAAAAAAATTAAGTAGGGGCAAAAACGCGGGACGCAGTCTGCGCCTCGCGGTAGTGTTTTCAACCCCTACAATACCCTACTGTATGTAGTAAAAATTGCTATACCGCATTTTCGCCGTAAAGTCAATTCCTTTTTCGACATTCTTCCACATGAAATCGGCAAAAATGGAGGGTTGATGCGTGAAAATCATGCGCTCATATGACAAATTTCAGAAGAACCTGCAACAAATCCGATCGTGTGATAAGAAGCTGTTAACAAGCATGGTTCAGAAAAGCCAACCCTTTTTACGGCGGGGCGGTGGCGGCGGGTCCCGGCGGAAGGGTTTATCCACCAGAATGATGTCATCGCCGAACTTCTGGACGCACTCCCAGGGGATGTAGTAATCCTCGCCCCGGCCGAACAGCCCGAAGAACCGGCAGGGACCGAAGACGATCAGCGCCTTGACGGAGCCCTCCGGCACCGTGACCTCCACGTCGCCCACACAGCCAAGGCGGCAGCCGTCGCACAGGTTAATGACCTCTTTGCGCCGCAGCAGCGAAAATTTGCACAGCATCGGCGTCACCTCCTGCCGTCAGGATATGCGCGGCGGAGGCTGTCCCATACCGTCGGATCTTAGGGCTTTTCGCCGGGGAGAATAACCGCCGCACCGGCGGGAAATACTGCCACTATCACGAAAGAGGCAGGTGGCGTCATGCGGGGCAGAGTGGAGATCAGCGGTATCAACACAGCGAAGCTGCCTGTGCTGAAAAACGATGAGATGACGGCGCTGCTGCGCCGCGCCCACGCAGGTGATACAGCGGCGCGGGAGCAGCTGATCTGCGGCAATCTGCGGCTGGTGCTGTCGGTGCTGCAGCGGTTCGCGGGGCGGGGCGAGAGCGCCGACGACCTGTTCCAGGTGGGGTGCATCGGTTTGATGAAGGCCATCGACAACTTTGATGTGGAGCAGCCGGTGCGGTTCTCGACTTACGGCGTGCCGATGGTGTTGTGAAGATGAAAAAACTCTGAGGCTGGTATTCCGAGGAGCGTGTTTTCGTGAAAACCAAACTCTACCTCCTACAAAACGAAGCATTTGACGTAATTCTTGATTATTTCAAGAACAATTCTAACTCATGTTCTATGAGCGACGACCTCTGCCTTGCTTTGAAAAAATTGGAGGAAATCAAGCAAAATAACCAGTCCCTTACGTGGAAGCAGCTCGGTATAATTGCTTCTGTTGAGAGCTACCTCGCAAACAGTGGAGGTAAACCTCTAACGAGGCAAAGTTTCCTTGAAAACCATTCACTTCCGTCTGCGGACGTTTTTAAGAACTCGTTCGATAAGACATCTTTCAAATGGCTATTGGAAAGATATCCTTATCATACGAAAAAATCTTCCACAGATTTAATTTATGGTGGAAAGGCGTATGACGATGTGGATGAAGTAAAGGATGCTTTTATAAAAGAGTATTACAGAATAAGGCCTGCAACGCAGCACGAGTTCAACTCAAAGAAAAGTAAAACTATCCCATACTGGGAGTCCTTAGGCGCACGATTTGGCGTTGTGTCATGGATAGCCCTTATCGACCTCTTGGAGCTGCCGAGGTACAACAAGCGTGGTGACAATCCACTGAGAGTTATAGAAACTAATTTGTGCATAACGGACGATAGGGTGTCCTTCGCAGGGAGGAAAAGACCTCATGTGTTTAGACGAACATTTTGGACAAAAGAGCTTATTCGTCAGCGTGTCGAAGGGTTCATTATTCAAAATGGACGTATCCCAAGCAGGGAAGACCTCCTTGGCACCCCTGAGTTGCCTTCGCCGGAGACATTCAATAATGTTGTGAAGATGAATTGGCGGCTTTGGATTAAAGAAACATTTCCTGACTGTGTTCCCGATAACTGGCGATATGACCTGTTATCCAGCAAGAAAATAGACAAAAAGAAGTGGCTGGAACTATTCAAAAAGGAATACAAGAGAATTAAGCCGTCAACGGGCAATCAATACAATCAGCAACGCACTCAAGGAACGCCAACATGGAACACAATCGCAAAACTCATAGGAGAAAGCGAACACAAATGGAGCAACATGAAAAAGGTTGCAGGGGTAGAGGATGTTCCCATTTCCAGCAAAAAGCCGTCCACGTAAAAAAAGACCACCGTAAGGTGGTCTTTTTTTTGTATTTTGTGGTTCTAAATTGACTCGTCCTCCGTCTCATCCAAACGTTTGATGCGTTGAAAGCCATTTGCAGAGACCTTCTTTCGACTGCCATCTGCTCTATGGAAAAAATCGCCGATAATAATGCCTTCTTCAACGTATCGTTTTGAACTCGGATGGTTTCGAGTTCCGCCCCACACCAAGAAAGAACAAAGCCATCTTTCAGGAACGGTTCGGTTGTTCTTCACCTGAGACTGTTCCTTCCCGCATTTTTCAACGTCCTCATTGATTCTCTTGTCTGTAAGAGAAGCAAGATAATCAATATCTAAAGAGTAGAAGTCGGTTCCGTTGAAATACTTGCTCGTATGGTGCCATGACGCATACTGCAGCACCTTTGTCCTCAAGAAAGTAAGCGGGGCTTGCTTGAGCTTTTCAATGCTGCACTGAAGAGACAGAGTTCCGTTCAAAACCTCGGCCTCGATTGCGTTCAGTATGGCTGCTTTCGTCCACTTTGAACGCGGTTTTTCGCCGGATTCATAAGCATCCACAGCGTTGTTGCTCATCGAGTAGCCGGAATACCCGGCCATTACACATTCCCTCCGTCATCGGAGATACCCTGCAGAAGCAGGTTCTCGTCGATATATGTAGCTGTTTCATCTGCGCGATGCAGAAGAAAAGCCAGAGGATAGCGCGTAAAGGCCGCTGAGGTATTCTTATCTGTGGAATACTCTCCCATGTGGAAACGGATTGCAAAAGCCTCCGGCATCGTCAGGCGAATATAGCGTTCTGCAAGAAACACAGATTTATCGCCGTGGCTGCCGAACGGGAGCTTCTCGTCATAGGAAATCCAAGGCACCTTCTTCCACTGTCCGGTTTTGGGGTCCTTCACATTTCTGCTGTCCCATTTATAGAAATCGGCCTTGCAGATATCGTGAAGAAGTGCGGAGATGGCAATGCTATCATTGACCATCTTCCTCTCCCCCTCGGAAAGCGTCTTTCCATTCCGCTCAATTTCCGTGAAGTATGTGTCGTTCAGACGCATAAATACGTTGACTGAGTGGTCCAGAAGCCCGCCGCAGTAGCTTGAGTGATACTTAGCACTTGCGGGCGCCGTGAAGAAATCCGTCTTCTCCAGCAGCCACAGCACAAGGTCTCTGATGCCTTTGCGTCCCGTACTGACAAGTGCGCCAATGAACGCGATGGCCTTAGACTCATACTCCTTATCGGGAGTTGTGCCGGCAGGGTCCTCTACCGTAGGGCGGTAGTCCCCGCCGTGCGCCGTGTACTTTGCGAGCGCCTGAGCTGCTGCCCATTTAATGAAGTCTTCCAATCTGTCGGGGTCGCCATTGTTAGACTGCTCGACAGTGCGGGAGAAGGCGTCATAGTCATCGAGGGCAGCTTGGCAGACGTCATCGTGACAAGCTCCCTTTTCAAACTGTCCGGAAATAGCTATCAACGCAGCTTCAGCACACTCGTGCAGCTTTTGAATTCTCTCGAATTCAGGGGGATAGTTGTAGCCCATAGTTATTCTCCTTTCTTGATGAAGTCCTCAGCCCTGATAGTACCGGAAGTCCATGCGCTTGTCGGGAAGCTGATTTCGGGGACTCTCTCCAGCATAGCATCCCTCAAAGCGTCTCTATACGAAGATAGGGGGCATACCCTTGAAGAAGGTAACGCCAGTCTGCCAGTCGTCCTGTGCAGCACACTCCTCAGCCTTCTCCTTGCTGGCAAAGGTGTTGTAGCCGCCCAGCTCAATTCCGACACAGCCCTCAACAGGCTTCACGAAATCGCTGCTGCCCTTGACAGGAATGTTGGCGTACCCATCGCCAGACCACATGACGCGATGCTCGACAAAGCTCTCCGTGAACAGCACGGAAGTGACCTTGACGGGATACACGGCAATGGTGGATGCGCGGTAGAACTTGCCACGGGTGTTTCTGCGGACCTCATTCCAAATGGCATAGACGGTGTCGCCAATGCCGACAGGAACTCCATCCGCAGTCAGAGGGATAGGCAGTCTGTTTTCGATACTCATGCTTTTTCTCCTTTCTTCCCAGCCTGTTATAAGGACTTATGGGAACACAAATGTATGTAAATATATAAAAAAAGACAGCCATCCCAGAGTTGGGATAACTGTCTTGATTCTTTATGGTGACTTGAAAACAGAGATAAATCTCCTTATAAAAATATCTTCGTAATTATACTACTATACTACCACGTTTCAGTTTTTTGTCAACGACTTTTGCATACTATTATGGAAGCTCTCCTGTGTGTTCGCAGAAAAAAAGCAAAGAGGTAGGCACATGAGCCCACCTCTTTACTTAAAATCTTTGCTTTTACAGAGAGGTCTCGGCTTTGAAGAACCGAGTTCTCGCACTACTCCAAAAACAAATTCGGAGAATTAAAGTGCCTCAAGGACACAGACATTATCAAGGTTGATTACTTCATACGGTGTGTGCTTGGCATCGTCAGACACACAGAGCTTCAGTTGCTCTTCCACGTAGGCAAGGTGTTCACCGTCTTCATCAAACGAGAAGCTCTCGTCTTCCTTAGCTCGCTCCAAATAAGACTCACGCATGGCAGCCCAGTTCGCCTCAATGTCCTCGGCACACGCAGTAAGGTGCCTATCGGCATTTTTCACTAAAAGGGCGCCAACAATACCGCCAGCCTTATTTTTCACGATGACCGTTACCGGCCCAAACTCGTCCCCATCATTACACAGAGCCTTTTCGATGGTTTTGTGAGCGTTCTCGATGCTCTTGATTGCCACCCAATCCTCCAGAGGCGTAGCACCAGAAAGAGCCTCGTTCATGCCGCATCTTGAGCAGATATAAACTTCATGGTATCTGCTTAGACTGTTTTCGTTGATATCCGCCCGCATCTCGTTGCCGCAGCAGGGACACTGCATCTGCATACCCTTTACTTGAAGGGCATAAATATTGCTCAGTATTTGCTTCATATCTTCTCTGTTCATTTGTTTTTCCCTCCTTTTTTTGTAAAACCTCTCACACACGACCTGTGTGCGTTTGTGTGCGTTCCGTGTGCGTTTTCCGTGCGTTGTTTTCATTACCCGCCGAAGAAGAACCGCCACATTGGGTCTACGTTTTCCATATCCGGCTTAGTTGCATCTGCAAACACTTCAGAATAGTGCGCGATATGCTCATCCGACAGGGAAACGAAATCTTCGCCCTGTGCGCCGACCACGAAGAATGGTCCGTAGATTACATCGCCCGGAAGTTTTCGGTTTGGCTGCATTCCATTGTACTTTCCTTCCTCGTTGCAGCAAAGTATAACTCCCGGCTCTAAGCAAACAGCCTCTATGCTGCCCTGTACCTCATCCTGCATGGCTCGCAACTCCGATTTGATTTCCTTTACATAAGGAACCTTTTCTGGCTCAATCTTTAGAATCCTCATCGCTCAATCTCCCAGAATCGCCCACTTAAACTCTTCAAACTCTTCCTCGGTGGGGTCGAAGAAGTCGCCGGTCATGTCCTCATACCGCTCCAGCGCAGCCCAGACAGCGTCGTCTTTCGTTTCAACCTCATCGAATTTGGAATGAAAGATAAGGTTTGCCAGTGCCGCAATCTTCTTTTTGGGACCGAAGTATTTTCCAGAGTCGATTACTTCGTCATATAGTTCACGGTACGTCATAATTAAAAACCCTCATATCTGCAATTTGCAGCGGCTCGCGCCACATCATCCGGTGCCCCGCTTGTCCGTCCTTTCGTTTTGCTTTTCCGCCCGCCGTGAGAACATAAAAGTGTTGAGACATATCCCGCTCGCTATGGGCACTTACAGTGTAGAACACATTAAAGAAGACCTTTTCAAAGCCTGCGTCCGTGTATTCCGCATCGTCCAGAACGGCCACTGCGTAGAAGAACATAACCAGCTTCTTAATGATGATGTAGCGGTTATCATCTCCCTCATAGTCCATTCCCATGTAATAGCAATCATCGTGTCCCGGAACATAGTATCCTGAGAAATCGCCGGCGTGGAGCCGGAGGCGATACACAACGCAGACATAGTCATCTATGGGGATTTCTTGCAGTTGGAGACAAAACAATGTTCGTGTTGGGTCGTTGAACGTGACACGCACGCCACATGGCGGGAAGGAAGCCTTTCGCGCTGTGGCCAGCTTCTTATCCAAAGCGTCTATGTCTAAATTCAACGTGAGCTCTGCGAGGTCGCCGCCGTCGTTGTACGCCATTCTGCTGGGAAACAGCCCACAAGTGTTTTCGTTGATGTAGGGGAGAAGGGCGCACCGCAGATTTGTAAAGACTCTCTTCTTTCTCAGCAGCGCGTTTACTGCGCCGGGAACATCGGAGCACTCCGTATGGATAATGCCCTGTTTTACAAACGGAGTCAGGTCCGGCGTGTCAGAGTCCACAGATAAGACAACAGACTCCCACTCTGCAACAGAGAAATACGCAAAAGGGTTATCTGCCGTTATAGGTTTCCCATCTGTAGATGCGCCAATAATGACCTGCCCATCGTCAGAAATATCATCGCGGAGATAGTCCAGTGCATGAAGAACGAGGCCTGCATACACAGCAATAACCTCCGCCTTAACAGCGTCCGTTTTTTCGATTCGCCGCAGTTCCTGCAGCTTGCTCGCCAACTGGAGCAGCGCGTCTATGCAACCATCCTCGGTGCGTATCCGCTCCGCCATCTTCTCACAGTAAGAGTGAAGTTTCCGCGCAAAGAACTCTGGAGTGTCCTTTGCCAATACCACAAGGGCGTCAAAGTCGTTCAACAAGTGCTCCATCTCGCTGTTATCGCACGTGAGATATGTACGAATAGATGCATTTCTGACAGCACTATATTCCAACCGGTCCAAAGTTTCTAACACCAATAAATTCGTCGATGCTAAAACTCCGCACAGCTCTACCGGGTTTCCGCGCAGCATAGAATCTAACAATTCAATGATGCTCTTCTTCTCAGTCTCTTTCATTTTTTCGTTCCCCTCTCTCTAATTGCAAAGTATAACATACCGCACATATGTACGCAAGCAGACACGAAAAATTTCCCTGTAAAGGTGCTTGTTATAAGCACCGTGTTGTGTTATAGTGAGTATAGAGGAGCGTCGTTGTTGTGTTTAGGCTGCTCTCTCTCCTTTCTTGAGTAGGGTTGGAACCATCCGATTTTATGCCCGTTTTGGCGCCGCGTAAAGCGAAGGAACGGCGATGCTTTGCCGGCCTACTTTTGCGACACCTAAAGAGCGGGAAATCGCGGCTGTCTATGCCGCGTAGTTCACTGATTGTCCTTGGAATGCTTGCGGGGCTCCAAGGCGAAAACCGAAACCGTTCCCTTGTGGAGCGTGTTTCGGTTTTCTTTTTCGGTTGGGCTTCAAGCTCGCGCCGCCGTGAGGGTTTTCAGGCGCACACGGCCCCGCACTGCTGCGTGAGCCCGTTCCTCCTGCCTGAGCCCTTCACCGTGTTCCTACACCCAAACAGCCCGCTCTTGCACAGGCCCAAGCCCCGATTTAGCCGTATTGGAGGAAACCAACACCTCGTCTCTCGCTACTTTGAGTCCACAAAGCAAAACACTCTTTGCAAAACCAATATATTGTGGTATGATTTTACAAAAGAGAGGAGAGAGGGCATATGTGGTATTTAATTAACCCCAAGACCGGGTTTGTGAGGGTCGGTGCGACAAAAACCGAATTAAGCGTCTGGTGGAACGACTGCCATCGTGCGTATAAAGTGAGTGGGAGGTGGGTTTACGCCGTCCGCCACTCCGGTGGAAACACAAGCTATCTCTACCATGATAGGCAACAGGCTTTTGACGACGGACTTGGCTTCGCCATCCAGCTCTCTGAATCTGGTGGTGAGCGCTGCGATATGAAGGCGTGTACTTACAACAAATATGGTTTTTGCAGCAAGAACCCGCCCGTGAAAGAGGATGCCGAATGCCATGAAATATCTCCAATATGAAAACAAGAAGGCCACCCATGGCGGGTGTCCTTCTTGTTGTTAAGTACGATTAAATGATGAATTTTCCAAAAGATTCTGGGCAAGCATATGCTTAATAGACTCAGGGAACACTTTCGTTCCATCCTGAAATGTCACAGTATCATATTTACTTACTGCCGCGTCTTTGGAAAGAATAAAATCGACAAATTCTGCGTCGCGGCTGTTTTCAATAGCCTTATCCTTGACACGCAGAGTCCTCGGAACATAGCGGTCTTTAACGAGATTCCCATTTTTATCAGCAAACGCCTCTAAGCCAATGGTAAAATCGAGATTGGTTACGCCAATTTTGTATGTCAGTGTTAATGTCTGAAAGTCTTTTACAACGCATACAAGACTATTGGTAAGGGAGGGAAGCATAAGTAGGCAGAGTAATTTGTTTTTTGCACTGGTGAAAGAGTGCTGACTGTCAAAATAAAACTGTGCCGTTGTCAATTTAGAAGACCTTGCCATGTTATAAAAAGACTGTGCGTTCAAAATAGAGTTGACACCAGTTAAGTGCATGAATCGGTCTGTCTTAAAAACGACTTCAAAAAACTCGTTACCAAACACATATAAGAACATCTTGCCAGCAAGTCCGTTACTATATACATTAGAGGCCGTAATAATCTGGTTTCTTACAAGCGCTTTTTTGTTCGCTTTGTTTGCCATAAACCTTCCCCGTTCGACATTTACGTCTGAAAAACAGGGAGGAGTGGATTTCACTCCTCCCTTACTTTTTGGTTGAGAGTTTTCTGCTGGTTGTCAGCCGTGACATTCCTCAGCGGAACATCTATTGGCGCAAGTAATTTAAGTCCCTTGCGTGGACTACAACCGTTGCTGCTCGTTGCCAGCCACGACATCCAGTTAAGATGCCAACAGTTATGGGTGTTTACCCTGTCCCATATCCAGCACAACTTTTTGCAGTGCTCTCACACTGAGAAGCATTACTACTTCCATACATAGTATATGCTTTTTTTCTGAAAATGTCAATCACTTTTCAAACTGTTTCAAAACTTAATTAAATCTGTTATCGCAATGAATTGCTACCCAAACAATAAAGTCTGTAATAGCCTACATCAGCCTGTTGCTCGGATATTCAACCTTTTGTGTGTTCCTTGTGCATAGCATGAAAGAATATACCATTCGCATTGATAATTCTCAGGTACACACGTCCGGTCGATTCCTGCTTCGCAGACCGTGCCTCTCGCCGTGAGGTGGGAGGTCTTACCAGTCTCCACAGGCGTAACTTTCGGCTCATCCTGCCGTAGTAGGGTTTACCGGTTACGCTGCGGTGCAGGTATCCTTTGCCTTTCTTAAAATATTGATTGCCGCGTTGATGTCGCGGTCATGGCGTGCGCCGCACTGGGGACAAGTCCAATCCCGGACCTTTTCATCCTTCACAGCGGCGTTCTTGTAGCCGCAGGAGCTGCAGGTCTGGCTGCTGGGATAGAACCGGTCGATTTGGATGAATGTGCGTCCCGCCCACTGTGACTTGTATTCCAACATACGGAAGAACTCAGCCCAAGAGACATCAGCCACAGCCTTTGCCTTCTTGTGATTCTTGACCATCCCTTTGATGTTGAGGTCTTCCACTGCGATGACTTGGTTCTCGTCAACGAGATTCCGACTCAGCTTATGGGTATAGTCTCGACGCTGGTTTACAATACGTTCGTGGATGGCGGCCACCTTGAGCCGCTGCTTCTCATAGTTGGAAGAACCCTTCCGCATACGAGACAGCTTGCGCTGTTCACGGGCCAGCCTCTTCTCACTATGGATTAAGCAGTGAGGGTTCTCGTAGATGTTACCGTTATTATCGGCGGCAAATACATGAAGCCCCACGTCAATGCCGACCTCCGTGTTTAGCACCGGCAGCGGTTCAACTTCCTCTTTACAGAGAACGGATGCCCAATACTTACCGGTGGCACTGCGGGACACCGTGATATTTACCGGAACTCCGGTAACGGCACGTTTATCCTTACCGCGCTTTACCTTCCCAATAGAGGGAATCTGGACAAACTTCTCGGTCACAATGACCGAGCCATCTGTGGTAAAGCTCTGCTTAGGATTCTTCCGCCCCTTGAATCTCGGATACCCCACCTTACCCTTGCCTTTTTTGCAGCGACGGAAGAACCCATCGTAGGCGTCACAGAGGTGCTGTACCGTAAAATCCAAGGCGTGGCGGTTGCAGCTACCCAGCCAAGGAAGATATTCCTTCATCTCCGTCAGGAGTTTCTTCATGCCGTAGTACGAGAGGCTTTCGCCTCGGCGCTGGTATGCCTTGGACCTCCGCTCAAGGAAATGATTCCACACGAACCGGCAGCACCGGAAGGTGTTCTCAATCTCCGCTGCCTGAGCTTTTGTGGGTTTGATGCACAACTTGTAAGCCCTATAGATTCCCAACGCTCACACTCCTTTCTGTAGAATTATTCACTCTCCTTACATAGACCCCACACTAAAGCTGGAATAGTCTGTTGCTCCCCAATACTCGTTGGTAATCCGAACCCAGTCGTCATACTTGCCCGTAAGCTGCGGTGCCGCCGTGAACGTGCTGCCTTCTGCGTGAAGTCCGGCAACACCGGAGCGAATGAGCATGAAGTCATACAGTGCCATAGTGATGGCAAACGCCTCATACGCCCTATTACCGCCCGTGACCGCATATTCCTGCAGCGTAGTATCACGTGTGTATGGCTTCTCAATGAGCGCCGTGGGAATTTCACCGTTCTCACGCTCCAGAAACACCGGAATCTTTACGCCGGCATTTCCCAATCCCACAGGATAGGCACGAAACACATCCCCGCAGTAGTCCGCAATCAGAATGTTGAATGGTGTCTGTTCCAACTCAATTTTACTCGTGTAGATACGAGCAACAGGCATCATCTCCAGCAACACCGAGTAGGGTTCGGATATACTACTCCGATTATCTTTTCTCGCCGCAAAATAGCTGCGCTTCTGCTTCGATATCACCATCTCCCGCGTACAAAAGGCACCGTTTGCTACCATGGAAACCTCATCCATTGTGGGATTTACAAAAAAACGGCCCACAATCGTCATCTTCGGATGCTCGAAGACATCGAACCGCATATCACCGTCCTCGGTCAAAGAAGGAATCATTCGCACGCTCACAGGGCTCCTCCGTTTCCGGCGGAATCGAAAACCTCCATAAAAGCCCGTGAGAGGCTCTCTGCGGTGTTTTTCGACTGGGTGGTATCGCTACCCTTGGACGCGGGTTCGCGTGCAGCTTCGCAAGCTCCTGCTTTGCTGCTGTATAGTTCTTTTGCGTTTATGGTGTTTGTTTTTGCTGTGCCATTGACAAGGGTCTGTGCCATGTGTATTCACGCCTCCGAGGTTTACTTTGTAACGACAATAGAGACATCGGTGATTTTGCTTTCCTGCGCGGGAGGGTCGGTTATTTTTTCACCCGGTTCGAAGAACAAAAGCCGATACATCCCGGTATAGTTTCCTTCACTCAGCTTTGTTGCGGTGGTTTCCATCTTCATCGTAGTCAAATCTTGTCCAGCGATGATAAGGTCAGATGTGGCGATTTTTACATTCTCTTCACCGTACAGAACATACAGCTCCAGAATTACGTCATGGCTGCACGTGCTGGGGTTTTTGAAATACATGGTGATTTTCCCTGTGGACAACTCAATTTTTGCATTATCCGTATAAATAAGCGAGATTTCCTCGCTTCGTTCCGGCTCCTCTTGGGAGCGCTCATCCTCCACAACTGTTACGTTGGAGGGTTCATCAGGCGCGGGGACATTCGGCTTCGTGTCCTCAGGTGCCCTCAGCGTATATACCAGCGCCCCAATAACGACAAGCAGCGCCAGACACAGAAGGATGACAGGCAGCAGCCGACGTTTCAAGATGACGACATACTTATTGGCACCAAGGCAGGCGTATCCATCGTTTTTATACAGCAAGTGATGATAGCTTTTCTGGACGACGGCGCCGAAGGAGGTTTCTCCTTCGCCGACTGTAACGGTAAATTCTTGGTTTCTGTTCCGTCCATCATCCGCCTTATCCAGTGCTGTGTATCCTACGACGGAATATGTATCCGCTGCATTGGGTGGATACATCTTGTCCAGCTTTTCCTTGGAAAAATATGCCACTTCTGCTCCGAGCTTCTTGATGCGCTTGTCGCACGCCGCGTCATTCAAAATCACATACTTCATCTTCACAGTTTCCTCCTCACAAAGTAAAATCGAGAGTCATAACCGATGGTGAGAAGATAACGAATGCTTCGCCACCATACTCTGATGTGACCAGTGCGGCAGCAACTGCGGAAACATTATCCGGACTGATTCCGCTGCGCTTTCCGCTTCTGGTTTCGGACACAGCGCTTTCCCACGAGCGTTGCAAATGGCCGGCAAACGTCCGCATAAGAGTTTCTCCAGATAGGTTTGTCGGCAAATTGGTGAAGCTGACTGTTACGCAAACAGGGAGGGGGCGGCTTTCGTCTTTGTGGGGGCTTTTATCGGATAGGTGTGGATTGAATATGATTGTTACGTTGCGCTGATTTTCCATTTTTTCGTCCTTTCATTTTCCAGAATTTCCCACCCTTTATAAACAAGTCGAGAAGGCTCGGTGACTTGTCGCCGAGTAGCTTACCGCCGCAGAAAAAGTGTGCAATGATTGCACAATATCTTCTCCATCTCTACAATGGTAGGCTTCAAGTTAAGGTATCGAACAAAGCGCGAGGGAATACAGACAGGACGGCAGGCGGCGTTATTTTCCGACAGGGTCAGCTCACCTTTTGTGAAGAAGCAGACCCATGTGGCATCGCTTTCGCTTGCCCAGTTTTCAGATGAGGCGACCAGCACACCAAACTCGCCACCCAACATATCGCGGAATTCTACCGGCTCGGAGAACACCTCTGTACGAAGAGTCTTCTTCAGCGTGGAGTAAGACATCCAGCCACGGACGACCTTCATGCTGTTGTAAAAATACGGACAGAATCGCCGAAGTACACCCAGTACGCAGATAGCCGCCAACACGACACAAACCCAGCCAAAAATGGAAAGTCCTTTCCCAACCTCCCCGGCGAAAAGGCTGCCGTACAGGTCGAGGATATCGTCCAAGCTCATGGCAGACAAGTCTGCTATATTTCCGCCGCCGAACCCTACATAGAGAACAACGGCGGCAAGAGCTAACGCAATGGCTGCTGTCACCACCAGCAGAATCAAAGACGCGACTTTTGCGCCGGTCCATTCCTTTAAGTTCATTAGCCAGTTGGCTGTGGAGACCCGTGTCTTTAGCCACGGGAGGAAACAGCCGTCCTCCTTTCAATCAGCTTCCAAAAGAACCCAACAGGGAAAGAATAAGATACAGCATTCCGGAGGCAGCCAGCAGCATGGCGGGGAGAGCGACAAGGCTCAACACCATAGGGCCGTAGTCCTCTCGGCTTTGCTCCACCTCAATGTCGTCCGTAGGGATACCCGTCAGTTCGCCGACCTTACCCATGAGCTTCCCCGTGGCCTTGTACCGGCTGTGTCTGTCCACCAGTGCAAAGATGGATAAAACGATAACGCAGAGAAGGCAAAGCAGGAAGAACACGGCACCGAAGGCTTTCACCAGCGACAGGACGCAAACAGCCACATCAGTAATTACAAGTCTCACCCCTCTCGTCATCATCGTATTCATCGTTATCATAGTCATCCTCAAAGTCGTCGATGAGGCTTTCAAAGCCACGCCGTGTTCCGTTGAGTTGCCTGTCCAGCCTGTCTGCGCGTCCTTTGGCGATGACCGCCACCACCAATGCGAGCAGTGCGACGACCGCCAGCAGGATAACCATGAACCAAAGGTACTTGATGGTGGCCTGCAGCGCAATGTAGTCCGCACCGGTCAACGCATCTGTGGTCGCCTCTGCAACATCAGCAGCCAGTTTGTTATAGCCGATGTAGACCGGCTTAGTCTCAGTAGAAAGCAGCTCAATCATGTGTTTCGTCCCTCTTATTGTTTTTGTATGCTTCGGCATAGTCCTGTCTCATCTCCGTAATAACGCGGTCAAGGTTCGTCCCCTTTATGTAGCTAACGGGCTAAAACAACAGGGTAGTGTACCAGATTATATATGATATGGGTGTAGGTGTTCGTTTAGGACAACTTGAAGTTGAAAGGAGGTCTCTGGATGGCCTCAAAAAAGATATATAGTTCCCCTGAACTCTATGAGGACAAGTTGGTGCGCGTAATGGCGCGGCTTGGTATCGAAGAAGGCGACTACAACTACGACTGGAGTCGTCAGGAGTGTTGGGTTGAGTTCAGGTACAAGGGTGAGCTTTACCGCTTCTCCCATAGCGTGAAGAACGCCCAAGAGCACGGCATCTCCCTGCAGTACGGCTCCGATGCCTTCGCACAGGTCGTGCTTTCTTTGGAAGACCTCGCCCGTATGGTCGAACGTGGCATCTACGACCTGTCCACATGGGTGGCCGGAATGAGAGCTCTGCCGGAGCGCTCAAAGTCCTTGGATGCCTGTTTCATTGCTCTCGGCTTTGTAGAGCCGCCCACATCCAAAGAAGAAATCACACTCCACTACCGCCGGTTGGCGAAGGTGTATCACCCTGATGCCGGTGGCGATAGCTCCTCATTTGATGCGCTGTCTAACAACTATGCGAAATGTATGGAGATTTTCGAGGAGGTTGCCAACAAATAATGTATATGTCTCAGAAAGAGTTCAACGCTATGATGAAGAAAAACCCCCGCCTCCGTGTTCACGGTGCAAATAACAATACCCGCGAACATCGCTCCAAAGCGAATAAGGCGGCAAAATATAGAAATGTAAAGGTCTACGAGTATGCCGATGGGCTGGCTTTTTTCGGTAAGCCCCGCAATAATGGTGAAATCCCTATCGCTGTCTTTGACAGCAAGAAGGAGTACCACCGCTGGAAAGAGCTTCAGATTTTGGAGCGCGGCGGACATATCCACGACCTTCGCCGGCAGGTGCCTTTGACCATCATTACCGAGTTCGAGTATCGTGGTCAGAAGGTCTCCGGTATTACTTACAAAGCCGACGCCGTCTATGTGCGCGACGGCAAGTGTGTGGTAGAGGACGTGAAGCCCTTCGATACCACAACGCAGAAGTATCGAACTACAAAGGATTTCAACCTCAAGTGGAAGCTGCTCAAGGCTGAATATCCTACTTGGTCTTTTGAAATCTATTAAAAACGAGTACGGATGGTATAACCGGAATTAACGCCTGTGGAGATGCATGGTCGTCGTGGAAGCAGGAATACTCTGTTGGCTGGTAATCATGTGAGAGATGATACCGGCACCTTTGGGGAACTGAATATGCCTGTGTCGGGTATATAGAACCCTGAAACGACAGGGTTGTGTATCACAGAATAACTGCGGCAGCGGCATATATGGCTCTGAAACAACAGGGTTGTATACCGCATAAAAAAGGCTATGGTGTGTAATACCCTGAAATAACAAGGTTGTGTACCCCATAACATATTGTTTCTGAAAGTGGTGGACGGCAAGTGGAAAATCTGAGCAACATCCGGTGGCGAGTTCATCTGTAAGACCTGCTACGGTGGAGGGAGCGGTATTTTCCTTGCCTACTTCGACCTCGTGCAGTGAGTGATTGCAGGGCTTTCGACGGTTCCGCAAATTTGTTCGTTCCAAGAACTTGACAAAATATCGAATTATAGTAGTATAGAATTATAAGGAAGGACAGTCTAACACAGACTGTCCTTCCGCTTTTTTATGCTCAGAAAGGGGATGAGAATTTTTGGAAAACACAAGCAAAAAGCACGTAAAATGGGGGGTTTTCAAGACTGCACTTTTTACGTTCCTGTTCGTCGCAGTATCCGTTTTCTACTTTCTCTCCACCAACGTGACACTCGCACAGGCCGAAGAACGCTCGAACTACGAATCACTTCCTGCAGCAGAGGTTGCCGCCCAGATGGACGACACCAAGCTGTCAGAAGAAGCACAGCAAGATGTTTTGATGCTGAAGGAAGGAATCCTCGACCCGCTTTCCGACATCACGGAAGCAGAGAACTCCGAGGATGACCCCAACGCCGTTGAAGAAGTACAGGAGGTTGTTCCGGCTGTCTGTTCCTATTGCGGCTCTGAGAGCCACAGTTCCTCAATCTGTGCAAAGAGGTCTATTGCCAATGGAGCCTATGGGCGCTGGGTGATTCCGTCTGTTGGCTGTAATGTAGCGGCCTACTCGTGTAACTGGGATGCAGACCAATCCTATGTTCAGGAAATTACTGACAGTTCCGACAGTGCAGCTTTCTTGACTTGCGGCGGCGTTGGTGTTCTTGCGGACCACAATAACCAAGGTTTCTGTGGACTTTCCAATATTTCTGTTGGCGCAAAAGCCTACATGGATTTTGGTGATGGTGCAACTTACTACGAGTGCTATCAGGTTGAATACGGACACAATACCGGCGAAAAGATGCTCGATGGAAATGGAAACATAATGAGCTACAGCAACTATTCTTCCGGCACCGTGATTTGCTACACCTGCCTTGACCACTGGACCAACATTTACATCACTTACTGGACGCCGGTATAAGCGCCAGACACCCACTCTACTCTAAGAAAGGACAAAACCATGAAAACGAAATTCAAAATCCCTCGGTGGGCACTCTTCACCGTTATCATTCTGGCCTTTATCGGTGGTCTCTTTGCCATCTCCATGCTGTCTGCTTTCGCATCACGTGAAAGCTCTCCGCCTTTGGCAGTAGCAGAAGCCGCGCAGAACGAGGAAAAGGACGCAAATTCTGATGCTCAGACTCCCGAAGCAAACGAGACATCCGATGAGCATGGAAGCACTGAAACTCCCGTAGAGGACGAGCCTCAGGCAGACGATGCTGTCGTCGTTGAAGCGACTCCCTCCGAAGAGCCTGTTCAGGAAACTCCAACCACCTGTTCCTACTGCGGCAGCGCAGAACACACCAAAGACTACTGTGCCGTCCGTGCCGTGGACAATGGCGCCATTGGACGGCTCCGGATTCCCTCTGTCGGTGTTGACGTGGCTGTTTACGACGTCACTTGGTACTCTCTGCAGCACACCACCGAAGGCGATAACTACGCGCAGGCCGTTACAGATGCATGGGACAGCGCCGCACAAATCGTCTATCTCGGCCAGACCGTTATTGGCGACCATAATAATCAGGGCTTCTCCGCCATCAACAACTGTGCCGAGGGCACTTACTCCTACATCGACATAGGCGACTCTGTCCTGACCTATGTTTGTACCGGCATCCAGCATGGTCGTAACCCCGGTGGTTATCTCACTGGTGCCGATGGCGACAGTGTCTACACATCCTACTTCAATCCCAATGGTCTGACGCTGTATACCTGTCTCGACCACAACTTCAATGTTGCCCTTGTGACATTCCAGCCTGCTTAAAGGGGGTGCAGCTTTAATGAAAACAAAGAAGATTTCCCGCCGCGCTGTTACGCTGGCTGCCTTTTTGCTGGTAAGTGCATCATCTTTACATATGGCTTGTGCAGAGGCTTCGGTGCCTTTCGATTACTTTACTGACGACCTCTCTGTGTCCGCTGCCGCCGTTGTGGAGGAAGATAAATACCTGCCTCCTGAGTGGTTTACAAAAGAAAATACTGTAAGTGAAGTGGACTCAGACACGCCTCCGGAGGAGACTACTACCCCTGTGGGCGAACCCTCTGTGGCGACCCCCGTGCCTGAGCCCGCACCGGAAACCGCAGCAGCCTGCAGCTATTGCGGCAGCGCAGGGCACTCGCAGAATAGGTGTACCGTTTACGCTGTCGAACAGCGAGGTGCCGTTGGGCGTTGGTCTATCCCTTCTATTGGAATAGATGTCGCTTGCTTCACCTATGTGCTTGGAAGCGATTCTTTCGAGTACGGACAGGCAATTTGTGACGCTGCCGATAGTGCCGGCTACAGTGCGTATGGGAGCCAGTATCTCATTGCAGACCACAACTATCAGGGCTTTTCTGCCATAGCCAACTGCGCGGTTGGTGCGGTGGGATATATGGATTACGGAAACAGTCGAACAGAATATGTTTGTACTGGGGTGGAGTATGGGCACAATGAAGGCACGGAACTGACTGATAATGACGGAAACGATGTTGCGTACAACAACAGTGGAGGAATTACCCTTTACACCTGTTACAACGGCTGGCAAAACGTCGTCATAGCGTATTTTACTCCGGTTTAACCGCTGGCCGCTGATGCTGAAGGATATTTGAGGTTGGTTGTGCGGCGGCGCATCCAATCTTACATATCCCAGTTCTGAAAGGAAATGATAAAAATGGCACGTCCCGTTGAAACCATAGACCCCAAGTTAGAAACGAGCAGATATATAACTGTTGATGGGGAGTATGAAGAACGAGAATCCTTTGCCGGAATGGTTTACAGCGACTCTTTACTGCAATCATTCTTCAGGAGGACTTGGAAGCGGCTTGAAGACGCCGCAAATGCCCATCAGGATACTCCCTGATGGGCATTTTTCCCAAGAACTTACGACTTGTCATTTTTTTATGTGGGTTGTATAATATAGGTGAACGTCTTTGCAGAGGGCGTAACTTATAGGAAAGGGGACTTATGCCTACAGAAAGAAAGAAGAAAACAACAAAAGAAGAAAACGCAAAAAATAACTCAACAAAAAACACAATAAAAAAACCAAGAAACTCAACAAGTAACACGAAAAGCAAGAAAGAAAGCAAGTCTCTTTTGGGGTTAAAGGACCTGATGGAAGATACGTCTCCAGAAAAAGTCGTCGGCTGTTATGTTCGTGTATCTACCGATGCACAGGCGGAGCAGGGATATTCTATACCTGACCAAACAGCCAAATTGCAGGCCTTTTGTACCGTAAAAGGCTGGGAGAACGCGAAATTCTACACGGACCCCGGATTCAGCGGCAGCAACTTAAATCGACCGGCAATGCAGGAAATGATATCCGATGCGATGGAAGGGAAGCTGAAGGCGGTTGTCGTCTTCAAGCTGGACCGTCTCTCCAGAAGTCAGAAGGATACTCTTTATTTAATTGAGGATGTGTTTCTTCCGAACGAAGTGGATTTTGTAAGCATTTCCGAGGCCCTTGACACTACCACTCCATATGGACGAGCGATGATAGGTATTTTGAGCGTCTTCGCCCAGTTGGAACGCGAGAATATCTATATGCGAACCCGTATTGGAATGATGGGTCGTGTAAGCGCGGGGTATTGGCGTGGCGGCGGAAACGTTCCGTTTGGCTATGATTATGACAAGACAAGCAAATCCCTTATCCCAAATGCTGACGCGCCAAAAGTGCCACAGGCTTACGACCTCTACATCAAGGGCTATAGTTGCCAGAAAATTGCGGATATGCTCGGACTAAGTAGCGAACAGCTCGTGAGGAATATTCTCACCAAGCGCACATATTGCGGCTACATCAACTACAAAGGCAAAGACTACAAGGGTTTCCACGAGCCTTTGATTGATGAAGAGCGGTTCATGCTCGTGGCTGCAGAAATGGAACGCCGTGGGAAGGAAAACCTCGCAGTCTGCGGCAACAATAAATATTATCTTCTTACCGGGCTTGTTTTCTGCGGAGATTGTGGCGCCAGAATGCGGTACATGAAGTGGGGGAAGTATATCCGTATCGTCTGCTACTCGCACACGTGTAAAAAGAACATGGTTAAGGACCCCGATTGTCCAAACAAGGGCGTTCGCGCAGATGAACTTGAGAAGGTTGTTATCTCAAAACTTTTTGACATTGGTACTGACATTTCTCTCGACGATTTTGACGACACCCACGTGCCTGCAAGTGCAGCAGAAATCCTGACGAACCGGATAGATGAGCTGAAGGAGTCTCTCAGGCGCCTATATGGGCTCTATGCCGACATCGGAGACCCCATGGTGTACGAGCGCATTGAGGATGTGCGAGGACAGCTCCACGTATTGCAGAGACAGCTTGCAAGCGAGGAAACGCAGAAACTCAAGGAAGAGCACATCAACTACGTCCGTGAGAAAATTCAGACTATTGGAGACCTCTGGCCCCATCTTACTCCTATGGAGCGCCAAACTCTTGTTCGTGATTGTGTTGAGAAGGTTATTTTGCATCACAACGGACGTGTTGAGGTTTACTACACTTTCCATACTGAGAAAGATAGTAAAATTCTCAAAAGGAAAGGCGCATAAAAATTAGAAACGCGCCTCTTCTGAGGCGCGTTTGCTTTTCTAAAAACTAAAATCCAATTCCAGCAAAAGGGTCGTTTTTTCTCCTTTCCAACACTATGCCCATGATCGTGGGGGAGATACGCCGCTATCTGCGGGACAACAGCGCCCTGCGGATCAGCCGCAGTATGCGGGACACGGCCTACAAGATCCTGCGGGCCCGTGAGGCGCTGCTGGTGGAGACGCAGCGGGAGCCCACGGTGGAGCAGCTGGCGCGGTATCTGGACATTCCGCGGGAGGACGTGGTGTTCGCCATGGACGCGTTCAGCGATCCGGTGAGTTTGTACGAGCCGCTGTATGCCGACAGCGGGGACACGGTGTGCGTTATGGACCAGGTGCGGGACGAGAAGAATACCGACGAGAGCTGGCTGGACCGCATCGCGCTGAAGGACGCCATAGCCCGGTTGGACCCGCGGCAGCGGAGCATACTGGCGCTGCGCTTCTGCCAGGGGAAGACGCAGATGGAGGTCAGCAGCGAGATCGGCATCTCACAGGCGCAGGTGTCACGACTGGAAAAGACAGCACTGAGCAGCATCAGGAAGAATATGTGAGTATCCCCCGGCTTCGCCGGGGGATACTTGTGCCTTTTGCGTCTTTTGAAAAACGCCCTCTTTTCTTTTGGAAAAGTTTGGTGTATACTATACGCTGAATGAGTATTTGCACCGGAGGTACTGACTATGTTTGATAATCGACGGGAGATCATGCAGGATGTGTTTCTGACGTATCTGCCCGCACAACGTTTCAAAACCAGCCGCATGACCGTGCAGCTGATCGCGCCTTTGCAGAGAGAGACAGCGGCGGCCAACGCGCTGCTGCCCGCCGTGCTGCGGCGGGGCACCGTCCGCTGCCCGGATATGGAGAGCCTGTCCGCCGCGCTGGATACGCTGTACGGCGCCAATATCGACTATACCATCCGCAAAAAGGGTGAGCGCCAGTGTGTGGGTTTTGCTGCCGGCTTTATCGACGACGCTTTCACGCCCCACGGCGAGAAGCTGCTGGAGCCTGTGTCGGCGATGCTTGGCGAGCTGCTGCTGGACCCTGTGACCCACGGGGGACGTTTTCTGAGCAGCTATGTGGAGAGCGAAAAGGCCAACCTGATCGACGCCATTCGGGGCCTGAAGAACGACAAGCGTGACTGGGCGGATATCCGGCTCATGCAGGAGATGTGCGCCGGCGAGCCGTACAGCGTGCTGCGCCTGGGAGACGAGGAGACGGCCGGGCGTATCACCAACCAGTCACTGTATGTCCATGGGCAGGCGCTGATGGCGTCCAGCCGGGTGGAGGTCATCTACTGCGGCAGCGCGGAGGCGCAGCGTGTGGAGGACGCAGTGCTCACGGCGCTGGCGGCGCTGCCCCGCGGCGCCCAGACGGCGCTGCCGGAGGTGCAGCGCATACAGGCACCGGATACGCCCCGGCGGATCGTGGAGACGATGGACGTGACCCAAGGCAAGCTGGCCATGGGCTACCGCTGCAGCAGCGACGACTATCCGGCCATGGTGCTGGCAAATCTGATTTTCGGCGGCACCAGCAACTCCAAGCTGTTTTTGAACGTGCGGGAGAGGCTGAGCCTGTGCTACTACGCCTCCAGCAGCTATGCCCGCAGCAAGAACATTCTGACCGTATCCAGCGGCGTGGAGACCGCAGACTTTGAACGGGCGGAGGCGGAGATCGGCCGCCAGCTGCAGGCAGTGCAGCAGGGCGATTGGGAGGACTGGGAGCAGGAGGGTGCTCTGCAGGCCATCCGCGCGTCGCTGCTGTCACTGTCGGACTCTCAGGGTGCGCTGGAGAATTTCTATCTGGGCCAGATCGCGGCTGGGGTCGAGGAGACACCGGAGGAGCTGGCCGCGGCGCTGGATCAGGTGACAAAGGAGCGCATCGTGGCGGCGGCACAGACGGTGAAGCCGGATACGGTGTACTTCCTGCGGGGAAAGGAGGAGGCGTAACATGGACAAGAAGCTGTATCCCCGCATCGGCGAGGAAGTGATATGGGAGACGCTGGACAACGGACTGCCGGTGTGCATCGTGCCGAAGCAGGGCTTTTCCCGAAAGTACGCGCTGTTTGCCACCCGTTACGGCGGCATGGATATGCGCTTTGAGCTGAAGGGACAGTGGCTGGACACTCCGGCGGGCATCGCCCACTATCTGGAGCACAAGATGTTCGACACGAAGGACGGCAACGCCCTGCAGGAGCTGGCGAAAAACGGCGCGGAGCCCAACGCTTTCACCTCCAACGCCATTACGTGCTACTATTTTGACTCTACGGAGAAGTTTTACGAAAATCTGGAGATACTGCTGTCCTTCGTGTCTGTGCCCTATTTCACCGATGAGAGCGTGGAGAAGGAACAGGGCATCATCGGCCAGGAGATCGGCATGATCGAGGACAACCCCGAGTGGCAGGTGTACAAGCAGATGATGCAGGCGCTGTACCGCAGCAGTCCCGCGCGGACGCCGGTGGCCGGCAGCGTGGAGAGCATCAGCCATATCACGGCGCAGACGCTGTATGACTGCCACAAGGCGTTCTACACCCCGGCAAATATGTGCCTGGTGGTGGTAGGCGATGTGGACCCCGAGACGGTGCTGGCCACGGCAAAGCGGGTGCTGCCGGCGGAGAGCGGGGCGATCATCCGGCGCGACTATGGCGCGGAGGAGAGTACCGACACTGCCTGCGGCTATGCCGAGGCACAGATGGAGGTGGCCATGCCCACGTTCCTGGTAGGCTTCAAGTGCCCGCCCCAGCACGGAGGGGAGGCGCAGCACCGGTTTGCCGCCATCGGCGAGCTGGCTTGTGATGTGCTCATGGGCGAGTCCAGCCCGCTGTATGCGCGGCTGTACAGCCAGGGGCTGATCAACGGCTCCTTCGGCGCGGCGTTCGACCTGCTGCCCGGCGCGGCCTATGCCTATGCCGGCGGCGACAGCAAGGACCCGAAGGCCGTGGCGGAGGCCATTCTGGACGAGGCGCAGCGGCTGGCGGCGGAGGGTGTGGACGGCGACTATTACAAGCGGATCGTCAACGCCAACTTCGGCGCGGCGCTGCGGGAGCTGAACGCCTTTGAGTCCATCGCCGTGTCCATGGCGGAGGGGCGGTTCCAGGGGTATGACCCGTACCGCTTCCCGGAGATATACGATGACATCACCGCGGAGGATGTGCGCGCGTTCCTGCGGGAGAACTTCACGCGGGCGCACATGGCGCTGTCGGTGATCGCGCCCAAGGAGGGATAACATGAACGTGAGGATCATGGCGGACAGCCCCATCCGGTTTCCGGGGCTTTTCGGGGACTGGGCCTTTACCGGCTCGTCCGTAGCCTTCCATATCGGAGGAAAGGCCATTTATTGGTACGGAATCATCATCGCGCTGGGCGTGCTGCTGGCGCTGTGGTTCTGCATGAAGCAGAAGGAGAAGTACGGGATCACCGAGGATAACTTGATGGACGGCGTGCTGTGGGGCATTCCCCTGGCTATCGTGGGGGCGCGGCTGTACTATGTGCTGTTTTATCTGGACCGGTTCAAAAAAGCGGACGGTTCCTTTGACTGGGCGGAGTCCATCGCCATCTGGGACGGTGGATTGGCCATCTACGGCGGCGTGATCGCGGCGGTGCTGGTGTGCTTCGTGCTCAGCAAAAAGCGGGGCTTCAAGCTGGGGGCGCTGACGGACCTGATCGTGATGGGTTTCCTGATCGGGCAGGCGGTGGGCCGCTGGGGCAACTTCATGAACCGGGAGGCCTTCGGCGCGGAGACGACGCTGCCCTGGCGGATGCAGCTGACCACCACCGCGGGGACGCTGGTGGAGGTGCATCCTACGTTCCTGTACGAGAGCCTGTGGAACGTAGTGGGACTGCTGCTGATCGTCTTTATCGTGGCGAAGGGACGCCGCTTTGACGGTGAGAACACATGGTTCTACTTCCTGTGGTACGGTATCGGACGGTTCTGGGTCGAGGGGCTGCGGACCGACAGCCTGTACCTGTTCAACTGGACCATCGGCGGCGAGCCCATCCGCGTCAGCCAGGCGCTGAGCCTGGTGATGGTGCTGGTGTCGGCGTTTATGCTGCTGTACAACATCAGGCTGCATCCCCACAAGCCGGAGGAGTTGTATGTGAATATCGCCGCGGCGCAGAAGGCGGCAGAGGGCGAAAGCGCGGACGGCAGCGCGGAGTGACGCGATGCGGCTTCGGCGCGGTGTACAGGCCCATTGCGGAACACCATATGCAGCCCGCTTTCGGAACGGGCGGCGCTGTAAAAAAGAACACCCACGGCTGAAGCCGTGGGTGTTTTGTCTGCATCAGTGCCGCCGCGCGGTGAGGTAGTGGTTGTTGTAGTACGTCTCGGACAGGGAGGTGATCACCACGCAGTGTCCGTTGTAGTAGGAGGACGAGGCGTGGATGAACTGGTCGCCGCCGATATAGATGCCCACATGGGAGGCGGTATAGCCGTAGTCCTGGAAGAATACAAGATCGCCGGGCTGCAGATCGCTGCGGGAGACCTCGGTGCCGTAGCTGAGCTGGCTGGTGGCGCCGTGGGGCAGCTTGATGCCCGCCTGGGCGAAGACATACATGGTGAAGCCGGAGCAGTCGAAGCCGCTGGCAGAGGAACCGCCGTAGACGTAGGGCACGCCCAGATACTGCTGGGCGATGGAGACGATGCTGCTGCCGGAGGCGGAGACGGCCGGCGTTGCCGGGGTCTCGGCAGGTGCTTCGGCGGGAGACCCTTCGGTCGTTGTATTCTCGGCGGGCTTGTCCGCCGTGCCGGTCAGGGCGGAGGTGGGGCAGATCAGCACGTACTGCGAGGCCACATAGCCGCTGATGCCGTTGTAGGTAACGGCGAACCAGCCGCCGGGCTCAATGCCGGTGACGGCAATGACCGTGCCCTGGGACACGGTGCCCAGAGAGGTGCTGCCGCTTTTGGCGGCGGTACGGATGTTCAGCACGTCCGCGGTGACACGTCCGGCGCCGTTAAGGCCGGAGGCGGTGTCGTAGCGGGTGACGTACTGGGCAGCCACATAGCCGCGCTTGCCGTCGAAGGAGATACGGTACCAGTCACCCTCCTGGGCGGTGAGCTCGATAACGGCGCCCTTGTCCAGGGTCTTGAGGATGTCATAGCCGGTGCCTGCGCCGCTGCGCATACGGACGCCGGTGCCGGAGATCACGCCCAGTGCCTGAACGGCGGTGGAGACGGGCGCCTCGTCGGCCTCGGGCGTCTCCTGGGGCGGTTCTTCCTCGGCGGCCTGTGCGGCAGCAGCCTTGGCGGCGTCCTCGTTGTTGAGCAGGGCATCCTCGGCGGTCTCGCCGCCGGGATGGGCCGTCAGCGCCGCTGCGCCCAGCAGGCCGGAGAACAGTGCTGTCTCGGGAGAGGGCTCAGTGGTGCCGGTGGGCAGGGCGGAGACGGAGGCAACGGTCAGGGGCACGGCGGGGGCGGCGTCGGTCATGCTGGCGGCGGCACCGCCGAAGTTGACCACCGCGTCACCGCCGATGACCAACAGCGTGGCCAGAGCCACTGCCAGTGCGGAAAAAATACGCTTCATGGCTTACAGCTTGCCGGCGAGGGCGCGCTCCAGCCAGATGCAGCCCACATCCATGGCGGCATAGAGGCTGTCCTTCTCGGATTTCTTGACCACGCGGTCCCGGGACTTGAGGTCCGGGTCGGTCAGCTGAAGCTGGACGGATACACGCTTGGCCACGTCCATGTCCTGCTCCTTGACGGTGTCGAGAATCTGCAGGAGGACGATGTACTTGTCTGCCATGCTGCCGTAGTAGATGAAATTGTCTACGCGGCGCAGGGGGTGGTTCTTATAGACAAGCCCTTCGGGCTTTTTGTTTTCAGCCATGATGATACCTCCGAAAATTTTTGTAACCGAATTGTAACACATTTGGACGGGGCTGTCAACGCAGGCGCGGCAGGAAAAATATGGGACTTTGTGCCGCAAAGGAAAAAGGGGCTGCCGCGCTTCTGCACGGCAGCCCCTTACAGCGGTACGCTTACAGCTCCAGATAGCTCTTCACCAGGACCTGCAGCAGCTCGTCCCGGTCGATCTTGCAGATCAGGGACCGGGCGGAGTTGTGGTTGGTGATGTAGGTAGGATCCTCGGAGAGAATGTAGCCCACGATCTGATTGATGGGATCATAGCCCTTCTCCTTGAGTGATTCGTAGACGGAGGTGAGGATGTGGTGTACCTGCTGCTCCTTATCCTCTGCCGCGTTGAACTTACGGGTAAATTCGTCCATGTGGGCACCGCCTTTCTCATTTTCTTAATATCGCTTTTAGTATACGCTCTTTTCCCGGAACTGTAAAGGGGAAAAAGTGCGCGGTACAGGGGGAAATCTGCGCGGGATCAGCGGCGCAGCTCCGCACCGAAGCGCTTGGCGATCTTGTTGAGCACGCCGGAGGCGACCTCCTCGATCTCGGCGGAGGTCAGGGTCTTATCCTTGGAGCCGATGGCCAGGCGCAGCGTCAGGGACTTCTTGCCTGCCGGGACCTGCTTGCCGCGGTACTCATCTACGAAGGCCGCGCCGTGGAGCAGCTCACTCTTAATGCCGCGGACGGTCTGGGCCACGTCCTTCCACTGGACGGAACCATCCACCAGCAGGGAGATGTCGTAGTCGGTCATGGGATACTCGGCCAGGTGGGTGAAGGTGTTGGTGCGGGACTTCAGGGGGACCAAAGAGTCCTGATCCAGCTGGAAGAGCATTACGTTCATGTTCTTGATGCCGCAGGCCATGGAGACCTTCTTGGCCAGCAGGGCCAGGTCGCCTACCTTCTCGTCGCCGCGGTAGATGTTCAGCCAGACCACGTTGTCGGCCCACACGGGCTTCTCCGTCTGGCGGAAGGTCAGCGTCTCCATGTGGACGTACCGCGCCATCATCTCCACCACGCCCTTGGCCTTGCGGAACAGGGCGGTGATGTCCTTGTCGGTGGTGGCGAAGGCGCCCGCCACGTTCTTGCGCTGGGAGGGCAGCTTCTCGCGGGGATCGTAGGGGGAGGTGTAGTTCTCGTCGCGGAACACCTGCGCCGTCTCGAAAATGGAGAACTCGTCGAAGTAGCGCTCGTTCTTCACCACGGCCTTGCACAGGTTGGGCAGCAGGGAGGAGCGCACGAACCGCTCGGCGGGAGACGGCGGTGTGGACAGGGACAGAATGCCCTCTGTGCTCAGCAGCACCGCGTTGACGTAGGATTCCTCCATCCACGGATAGGTGAAGATCTCCTGCATGCCGCAGCGGATGGCCAGATACTCCTTGATGCGCCGTTCCAGATCCTTGTCCAGCTGGTTGATGGCGCCGTCGAAGGTGGTGGTGATGGGCTCGGCCTCGAAGTTCTCGTAGCCGTACATCCGGGCGACCTCCTCCATGATATCCGCCTGGATGGACACATCGCCGGTGGAACGCCAGGTGGGGACCACCACATGCATATTGTCGCCGTTGAAGGTGATGCTGTAGCCCAGCAGCTCCATTTTGTGCTTGATCTCATCCGGGGACAGGCGCTTGCCCAGCCGGCGTTCCAGCCAGCTGAGGGCCACGTCGATCTCCGCCGGCTTCAGGTGCTCGGGGTACTGGTCCACCAGGCCGGTGACCTTCATCTCCGGGTACAGGTCGGAGAACAGCTGCATGGACAGGTCGAAGGCCTGGTCGCAGCGCTCCGGGTCAATGGCCTTTTCATAACGGGCGGAGGCCTCGGTGCGGTTGTCATACCGCAGGGCGGTGCGGCGGATGCCCTTGGCGTCGAAGTTGGCGACCTCCAGGATGACCTTAGAAGTATCCGGCAGGATGGAGTCCTTGGCGCCGCCCATAACGCCCGCCAGACCCACCACGCCGGCGTCGTCTGCGATGACCAAATCGTCGGAGGACAGGGCCAGCTCCTTGCCGTTCAGCAGCAGGAGCTTTTCACCCTCACCGGCGCGGCGGACGATCACGTGGCCGGCGATGTGGTCGGAGTCAAATGCGTGGGTGGGTTGGCCGGTGGCCAGCATAACGTAGTTGGTGATGTCTACCAGCGCGTTGATGGGACGCATGCCCACCTTCCAGATGCGGTTCTGCATCTGATAGGGGGCGGGCTTGACGTTCAGACCCTCGATCTGGGCAGAGAGGTAGCGGGGGCAGCGCTCCGCGTCCTCCACGGTGACGTGGAACCCGGAGGTGTTCTCCACGTTCCGGTCGAAGTGGGGGAACTGCGTCATGGGCAGGTCGTACAGCGCTGCGATCTCCCGTGCGATACCGTAGTGGCCCCACAGATCGGGGCGGTTGGTCATGGACTTGTTGTCGATCTCCAGGATGATATCGTTCAGGTCCAGAGCGTCGGCCAAAGGGGTGCCGGCGGGGGCGTCAAAGTCACTGAGGTCCAGAATGTGGGCTTCCTCCTTGGTGGGGAACAGGTCGGCCAGGCCGATCTCCACCGCGCCGCAGATCATGCCGTAGCTGTCCACGCCGCGGAGCTTGCTCTTCTTGATCTCCACCAGGTCGCCCTCGCCGTGCCACTTGCACATGGCGCCGGGCAGGGCCACAGCTACTTTCATGCCCTCGCGGAGATTGCTGCCGCCGCAGACAATGTCCTCCACACGGCCGCCGATATCGGTCTTGCACACCTTCAGCTTGTCGGCGTTGGGGTGCTGCTCGATGGTGTTGATAACGCCCACCACCATGTCGTGGAAGGATGCGCCCAGATCGGTGGCGTCCTCCACCTCCACGGTGGACATGGTCAGGTCGTAGGCCAGCTTTTTCAGGTCGGCGTCAGCCGGCAGCTGGACGTAATCGCGGATCCAATTCAAAGATACTTTCATGTCGTGTACCCTCCCTTATCAGCGGAACTGTTCCAGGAAGCGCAGATCGGCGCTGTGGAACAGACGGACGTCATCCACGCCGTAGCGCATCATTACCAGGCGGTCCAGACCGATGTTGACGTAGAAGCCGGTGTATTCATTGGGGTCCAGGCCGGCGGCCTTCAGCACGTTGGGGTGAGGCGTGCCGCCGGGCATGACCTCGATCCAGCCCACGTGCTTGCACACACTGCAGCCCTTGCCGCCGCAGACCAGGCAGCCCATGTCGATCTCAAAGCCGGGCTCGACGAACGGGAAGAAGCCGGCGCGCATACGGACCGGAACGTCGCGGCCGAAGACCTTGCTGAGGATGCTCTTGATCATCACCTTGCCGGAGGCAAAGGTGAAGTCCTTGTCCACGATCAGCGCCTCATACTGGAAGAAGGCACGCTCGTGCCGGGCGTCGGTGGTCTCGTTGCGGTAGACCTTGCCGGGATATACGAAGCGGTAGGGGGCCTTGTGGGTCTGGAGATAGCGGACGGAGCCGCCGGTCAGGTGGGGTCGCAGGCACAGCTTGTCCCAGCATTCGCCCTTGTCATGGCCAGCCAGCCAATAGGTGTCCATGCTCTCGCGGGCGGGATGGTTGGGGGGAAAGTTCAGGTTGTCGAAGCCGTAGAGTTCGCTGGTGATGTCATCCTCCTCAAAGATCTCAAAGCCCATGGAACGGAAGGCGTCATTCAGGTCGTAGCACATCTGGGTGATGGGGTGCAGACCACCGCTGAGGGGCATGGTGCCGGGGACGGAGATGTCAAAGTCCGGGTCCACCTCGGAGGCCTTCATCTTCAGCTCGTCACGGCGCTCGTCCAGCAGGGCGGACAGCTGTCCTTTCACCTGGTTGACGGCCTTGCCCATCTCCGGGCGCAGGGATACGTCCAGCTTGGGCAGCTCCTTCATCAGCTCGGTCAGGCTGCCCTGCTTGCCCAGCAGCGCGGCCTTGATGTCCTGAAGCTCCGTCTCAGTGGCGACGGAGGCGATGCGCTGCTTGCCCTCGGCCAGCAGCTGTTCCAGTTTTTCTTTCATGTATTTGCTTCCTCCTCTTCAGAGTTGTTTAATGGGGTAAAGCGCAATAAAAAACACCCTTCATCCCATGTCTTGGGACGAAAGGCGAACTTCCGTGGTACCACCCAGCTTCGCGGACCTTGTCCGCGCACTCATTACCCGGTAACGGCGGGGTCCGGCCGCGCATTTCCTCGCGGCAGCTCCCGGGCGAACACTGCGGTACATCCCAAGTCGGCTTGCAGCCGGTGGCCGACTCTCTCTGCCGGATGCGTGGGCGCAGATCTTCCCGTTCACAGCTTTTTTGCTTGATGGATAACTTATACCACAACAAAAGGAAACTTGCAAGCACTTTTTTCGCGGCGCGATACGAAAAAAGCAGGTTTTGTAATTGACATATGTGCTATACTGTACAAAAAGGCACGGGGAGGTGCGCTATGCAGGTCATCGACAGGGCGTTTGTGCGGGGCCTTATGCCCTCCCGGGACCAGGGCGGACACAAAGGGACCTTCGGCAAGGTCTATCTGCTGGGCGGCAGCGTGGGGTACACCGGCGCGCCGGTGCTGTGTGCCGGCGGGGCGGTACACAGCGGCTGCGGGCTGGTGTTCCTGGGCGTGCCGGAGACGGTGTGGCCCATCGCGGCGGCCAGATGTCTGTGCGCCATGCCTCATCCGCTGGCGGAGCAGGACGGAAGGCTCTCCGCGGCCGCGGAGACGGAGATACGCCACCGTGCCGCCGTCTGCGATGCCGTGGCCGTGGGCTGCGGCCTGGGGCGGAGCGAGGGCAGCGACGTGCTGGTGCGCGCGCTGCTGACGTTGGAAAAGCCGCTGGTGCTGGACGCCGACGGCATAAACGCGCTGGCGGGGCATATAGATACATTGTCCTGCCGCCGGGGCTGTGTGACGGTGCTGACGCCCCACGACGGGGAACTGGCCCGCATCGGCGGCGACATGACCGCGCCCCGTGAGGCGGCGGCCGCCGCCTTTGCCGCCGATCACGGCGTGTACCTGATCCGCAAGGGCCATCGGACTGTGGCAGCCGCGCCGGACGGCCGTCTGGCGGTGAACACCACCGGGAACGACGGTATGGCCAAGGGCGGCAGCGGCGATGTGCTGACGGGCCTTTTGACCGGACTGCTGGCCCAGGGCATGGAACCATTTGACGCCTGCTGCGCGGCGGTGTGGATCCACGGCCGTGCCGGGGATATGGCGGCGGAGGAAAAGGGACGGCGGGGCATGACCCCGGCGGATATGATAGAGAAGCTGCCCTATGCGCTGAAAGAGGTGGAATGACCGGAAAGCCCTTCTGAAAAAAGGAGGGACGGACCATGCGAAAATGTGTGCTGCCGCTGTTGCTGTGTGCGGTGCTGCTGTGCGGCTGCGGCGGTGAGAAGAGTCTGACGGTGCAGGACCAGTACCGGACGGTGGTATCGGCGGACATGGAGGCGGAGGTGGTCAGCCGTACGGCCAGCGACGACCGCACCTTCACCCTGACGTGCCGGTATGACCGGGCGGGGCAGTCTGTCACCACGGTAACGGCGCCGGAGGCGCTGAAGGGCCTGACCGCCGTGCTGGCGGACGGACAGCTGTCGCTGAAGAGCCGTGACCAGCTGCTGCCGGCAGGGGATGCCACGGATATCTGCCCGGCCAACTGTCTGCCAGAGCTGCTGCGAACACTGGCGGAGGGCTATCTGAAGGAGCAGGGCACGGAGCCGTTGGAGGACACGCCATGCCTGCGCCTGACGCTGGAGACCACCGGGCAAAGCGGCGCGGCGGTGCTATGCAGCGTGTGGCTGGACGAGAGCAGCCTGATCCCGCGGTATGCGGAGTTTTCACAGAACGGAAATGTGGTGCTGACGGTGCGAATGATATCCTTTGCCTGCACCACGGGAGATACGGAGGCGTAACAATGGAATCGACACTGAGGAGAACATGGGCGGAGATCGACCTGGACGCGCTGGCGCACAACTATCGGACGCTGCGTGACCGGGTGGGCCCGGAGGTGAAGTTTCTGGGCGTGGTAAAGGCGGATGCCTACGGCCACGGGGCCGTACAGGTGAGCCGGACCCTGCAGACGCTGGGCGCGGACTACCTGGCGGTGTCCAGTATAGACGAGGCGACGGAACTGCGATGCAACGGCATCACCATGCCTATCCTGATCCTGGGCCACACGCCCCGAGAGCAGGTGGGACGGCTCATCGACCTGCACATTACCCAGGCGGTATCCTGCCAGGCTAAGGCGCTGGAGTACAGCGAGGAGGCGGTGCGCTGCGGCGGTGAGCTGACGGTGCACATCAAGGTGGACACAGGTATGTCGCGGTTGGGATATCTGGTTTCCGGCAGGCACTTCGACACCGGCACGGCGGATATCTGCGCGGCCTGCGCCCTGCCGGGTCTGCGGGCGGAGGGCATCTTCACCCATTTTGCCGTGTCGGACGAGCCGGATGCGGACAGCCGCGACTATACGGAAAAACAGCTGGCGCTGTTCCGCCGGGTCATCGACGCGGTGGAAGCAAAGCGCGGACAGCGGTTTGTCATACGCCACTGTGCCAACTCCGGCGGCGTGGCGTCGTACCCGGAGACATATATGGACATGGTGCGTCCCGGCATTTTGCTGTACGGCTGCGGCGACCTGGCGGAGAAGCTGGGGCTGCACCCGGTGATGGCGCTCAAGACCACAGTGAGCACCATCAAGACCTATGAGCCGGGCACGGACGTCAGCTACGGGCGGCGGTTCACCACAGAGCGCGTCACGCGGATGGGCGTGGTGCCCTACGGCTACGCGGACGGCTTCCATCGGTGCCTGTCGGACCGGTGCAGCCTTGTGACCGGGGAGGGCGTGGCGCCCCAGCGGGGGCGGATCTGCATGGACATGAGCATGATCGATCTGACGGACCTGCCCGGCGTGCAGGTGGGCGACGAGGTGGAGGTGTTCGGCAAGCGGCAGCGGGTGGATGTGCTGGCGGCTGCCGCCGGGACCATCCCCTATGAGCTGACCTGCGCCGTCAGCCGGCGGGTGCCGCGGGTGTATTACAAGGACGGACGGGAAGTGGAAAAGGAGCTGCTGCTGCGGTTCTGAGGCTTCACACTGCCGCCGCGGCGCGCATAGGATAGACCGGGCGGGACAAAACGGAATTTACGGCGCTGCGGCGTATAAATCCGGCGGCTGCGTGGGACAATGGAAGTGACCTGGGGACATATCTCCCTCCGGTACTTCTTGCCTCGGAGTGTGAACTGTGTGGATACGACTGTCAGACGCGGCGACATTTACTATGCGGACCTCAGCCCCGTGGTGGGCAGCGAGCAGGGGGGCGTGCGCCCGGTGCTGATCGTGCAGAACGATACCGGCAACCGGCACAGTCCCACCGTCATCGCCGCCGCCATCACGTCGCAGCTGGGGAAGGCAAAGCTGCCTACCCATATCGCGCTGGCGGCCCAGGGCAGCGGACTGCCGCGGGATTCCGTCATCCTGCTGGAGCAGATACGGACGCTGGATAAAAAGCGCCTGCGGGAGCGCATGGGCCGTGTGGACAGCGCGGTGATGGAAAAGGTGGACGCCGCCATTGCCGTCAGCTTCGGGCTGACGGGGAGCCATCTGGTGTAAACGGCGGCGATGACATGAGAAAACAGGCCTGTGCATAGTATGGCACAGGTCTGTTTTTTGTGAAAGGGGGCGGTGCGCCGTGGAATATCCGGTCTGTCTGGCGGATAGCTGCGTGGGGACGCTGTACGTGTGTCCGCGGGGAGAGGAGACGGAGCTGCGGGCGGTGTGCCGGGGAACGGAGAAGGGACTGTACCGGCTGTACGTGCAGGGCAACAGGGGCGAGGTGCTGCTGGGCGTTACCGAGGACGGCGGGCTGCGGCGCTGCTTTTCCCGGGAACTGCTGGCTCCCGCCGGGGAATTGCGCCGCGGTGTGCTGCGGCCGTGCGGCGGCGAAGCGCCGGAACGGCGTGGGTTTCTCTCCCGACTGCCGGAGATGGCGCGGACGGCGCGGCAGGGACGCTGTGTGCGGGCGCTGGTCCCGTGGCGGGAGGGGGAGCCCTTCCCGATCCCGGAGCTGTTCTGCTTTGCAAGCGTGGGGCAGGGACGGGTGACGTACCTCTTTGATGGCGAGGGCCGGCCCATTATGCCGAAATAACGGCGAAAATTTGAAAAAAGACTACCATATGTTGTGGATATATGCTATACTGTCTCTGACTATACGGCATCTGCCGTAGAGATAAGGAGGAGCAAGAGAGATGAGATGCCCCTATTGCGGTTATAAAGAGAGCAAGGTGGTGGATTCCCGCCCCGCCGACGAGGGCAGCAGTATCCGCCGCCGCCGGGAGTGTTTGCAGTGCGAAAAGCGCTTCACTACCTATGAGACGGTGGAGAGCCTGCCGATGGTGGTCATTAAGAAGGACGGTTCCCGCCAGAGCTTTGACAGAAGCAAGGTGCTGCGGGGTATCCAGCGCTCCTGCGAGAAGCGGCCGGTGCCTGTGGCGGATATGGAGCGCATGGCTCTGGAGATCGAGCAGGAGCTGCAAAACTCCCTGGAGCGCGAGGTCAGCACCGATGTCATCGGCGAGAAGGTCATGGAGAAGCTGAAAAAGGCCGATGAGGTGGCCTATGTCCGCTTTGCCTCCGTGTACCGGCAGTTCAAGGATATCAACACGTTCATGTCCGAACTGAATAAGCTGCTGAGCGAGAAGTGACCGTCAGAAGATATTTTTGGGACTGAGCTGCTGCGTTTCGGCGATGAGCCGGAACTGGTGGCGCAGCTGGGCCAGCACGGGGTACAGCTCTTTGGCGCTGCCATGGGCAGACAGGGCCTTGGCCTGGGCCATCAGGGCCTCGGCCTCGTCCAGGTCCTCATGGGAGACGATGATGTGCATATAGCCTTGAACGTCCTGCCACAGGTCGTCCAAGGTGCCCAGCGCCGCCCCGCCGTCGCCGCCGGCATCCAGGTCGGCGGTGACTGTGTCCACCGCGGCAGTCCACTCGCCGCAGCGGTCCGTGACCCAGGCGGCGTTCCACAGGATGAAGAACAGCACGGCCAGCAGTACGAACAGGGGGATGCGGACGGCCCTCATCGCGCAGCCTCCTTCCGCAGACACACCACGGTGCCATGTTGGTCCACGGACAGCAAAAACACGTCCTGACTGCGGGCGATGCCCTGCCGGTGAAGCTCCTGTGCCAGCCAGCGGTCATCGCGGCCCGCCTGCCGGAGGTTATCCGTCAGCACCCGGCCGTCGTTGATGAGGATGATGGGCAGGAATACGTTGTCCTGTACGTCCAGCCCCAACTGCTCCGGCGTGACCGGCTGGAGGGGACTGCGGGGCAGCACAGACAGCCGGCCGTTCGTCTCCAGCACGGCGTACTTTACGTCGCTCAGGTCGGTGATCCCCTGGCCCCGCAGCTGCTCGAACAGCTCGTCCAGCGTCAGTCGGTTGCGGCGCATGGTCTCCTGCCGCAGCTTGCCGTCCACGATCACCAGGGCCGGCTGGCCGCAGACCAGGTCCCGGAAGCGTACGTTCCGCAGGCTGATGGCGCTGAACAGTGTGGACAGGGCGATCAGCGTGATGATGGGAATGACGCCGTTGAACAGCGGCAGGGCGAAGTCCTGCATGGGTACGGAGGCCAGGTCGGAGATCAGCAGCGTCAGCACCAGCTCGATGGGCTCCAGCTCGCCGATCTGCCGCTTGCCGCTGAGGCGCAGGCCCGCGATCAGCAGCAGATAGAGAATGACCGTGCGGAAAAAGGCAGTCGCCATGATCGTACACCCCTTCGGAAGTTGTATTCCGGAGCAGTATGCCCCGCGGCGGGGCAAATTATGTTGGTATACAGCGGCAAAGCCGCTTTGTATATGGCTCGCAGAACGGAAAGGAGGATCTCGGCGCAGGCCGACATAAGCGCCAGCGCTCATACAGCCGACGGATGTTTCCCGCCGGCTTGTCGCTGCTCTTTTTGAAGGCGGCGGCGAACATGAGACGACGAGGCGGAGAGTGATCGAAGTATTCGGCGGATGCTCTCCCGTGCCGTCCGGGTGCGTACACAGTCAGCAAATATGCGGGTGACCGCAAAACAGAGAGGCTGTGACCGGATGTGAAGACAAATGATCTGCGCGTTTGTGCTTCCGACCTATTATATTGATCGGAGGATTTTGCTTATATGTGTGGTATCGTAGGATACGTTGGACAGCAGCAGGCTGCGCCGCTGCTGCTGGATGGATTGTGCCGCCTGGAGTACCGGGGCTATGACTCCGCCGGTATCGCGGTCTGCAGCGGAGACACCCTTCAGGTACGCAAGACGCCGGGGCGGCTTGCGGCGCTGGAGACGCTGACCCACGGCGGGGCGGATCTGCCGGGGACAGTGGGCATCGGCCACACCCGGTGGGCTACTCACGGCGAGCCCAATCAGGTGAACGCCCATCCGCAGGTCAGCGGCGATGGAAAGTTCGCCGTGGTGCACAACGGGATCATCGAGAATTTCGCCCGGCTGAAGCAGGAGCTGATCCAGAAGGGCTGCACGTTCGTGTCCGAGACGGATACGGAGGTGGTGGCCCAGCTGTTGGCCTGGTATTACAGCCAGTGCGGCGATGTGTTCGAGGCGGTGAACCAGATGCTCTCCCGGGTGGAGGGATCCTATGCGCTGGGTATCCTGTGCGCCGACACGCCGGACCGGATCATCGCCGCACGAAAGGACGCGCCGCTGCTGCTGGGCTGCGGCCGGGGGGAGAACTTCCTGGCCTCGGATGTGACGGCGCTGCTGCGGCACACCCGTGACGTGGTATATATGGATGACGGCGAGCTGGCTGTCATCACGGCGGAGGGTATCCGTATCTACGACGAGCGCCGCCGGCCCATCGACAAGGAGCACCGTCACATCGACTGGGATGTGGACGCTGCGGAAAAGGGCGGTTACGACCACTTCATGCTCAAGGAGATCTATGAGCAGCCGGCGGCGGTGCGCCGCGCCATCACCGGACGCATCCGGGACGGCCGTGTGGTGCTCAGCGACCTGACTATGACTGACAGAGAGATCCGTGATATCGGCCGCATCTGTATCGTGGCCTGCGGGTCCAGCTACCATGTGGGCATGGTGGGCAAATACACCCTGGAACGGCTGCTGCGCCGCCCGGTGGAGGTCTGCCTGGCGTCAGAGTTCCGGTACAGCGACCCCCTGGTGGGCGAGGGCGATCTGGTCATCGTCATCAGCCAGTCCGGCGAGACGCTGGACTCCATGGCCGCCCTGCGCGAGGCCAAAAAGCGCGGCGCCCGGGTGCTGTCCATCGTGAACGTGGTGGGCTCGTCCATCGCCCGGGAGAGCGACGACGTGCTCTACACCTGGGCCGGACCGGAGATCGCTGTGGCCACCACAAAGGCATACAGCACCCAGATGGCGGTGCTGCACCTGCTGGGGCTGTATTTCGGCGATGTGCTGGGCACCGTGGATTATGAGACATACAGCGCTATGGTACGGGGGCTGGAGGCCCTGCCGGGGCAGATGGAGCAGGTTCTCTCCCATACGGAGGATATCCGCGCGGCCGCCAAATGGCTGGCGCAGGAGGAGGATGTGTTCTTCATCGGCCGTAATCTGGACTACGCATTGTCCCTGGAGGGGAGCCTGAAGCTGAAGGAGATCAGCTACATCCACTCGGAGGCCTATGCCTCCGGTGAGCTGAAGCACGGCACCATCTCCCTGATCCGCCAGGGAACGCCGGTGATCGCTGTGGCTGCCTATCTGCCGCTGCTGGATAAGGCGGTCAGCAATGTGGTGGAGGTACAGGCCCGCGGCGCGCGGGTGCTGGCCCTGACCACCGAGGCCGGGGCCGAGGCCCTGCACAAGCGGGTGGATACGGTGTTGACCGTGCCGGAGGCGGAGACTATGCTCCTGCCGCAGCTGGGCGTGATCCCGCTGCAGCTGCTGTCCTACTACACAGCGCTGGAGCGCGGCTGCGACATTGATAAGCCGCGTAATCTGGCAAAGAGCGTCACCGTGGAATGACCGCTGGTATACACAGGACTTACGAAAAGGAGGAACAGCTATGGAGATCCGTTTGGCAGCAATGGACGATCTGGCCGCTGTAACGGCGCTGGAGGCGGTGTGCTTCCCACCGGCCGAGGCGGCGCAGGAGGACAGCTTACGCGCACGGTTGGCCGCATACCCGAACCACTTCTGGCTTCTGGAGGACGAGGGACGGCTGGTGAGCTTCGTCAACGGCCTTGTCACCGATGCGTACGATCTGACGGATGAGATGTTCGATGATGCGTCCTATCACAGCGAGAACGGCGGGTGGCAGATGATATTCGGCGTGGCGACCCACCCGGATTATCAGCGCCGCGGCTGCGCGGAAAAGCTGCTGCGCTACGTGGTGGAGCAGGCCCGCCAGCAGGGAAGAAAGGGCCTTGTGCTGACCTGCAAGGAGCATCTGCTGCACTTTTACGGCAAGGTGGGCTTCGTGGACGAGGGCATCTCTGATTCTACCCACGGCGGTGCGGTGTGGCACAAGATGCGCCTGACATTCTGACAAATGGCAAGGAAAGGGGGGGAAAGCATTTTCCCCCCTTTCTTTTTTCAAAAGGGTATGTTATACTAAAAAATTGACTGAATACCAAGGAAAGGGCGTGTACGCCATGCACGACGAGCTGATCCGGCGGCTCAACGAAACAAAGACCATGTCCATCGTGGGTATGTGCAAGAACGCGGGCAAGACCACCATGCTCAACTGGCTGCTGACGGCGGGCCATCTGCGGGGCACGCTGGGGCTGACCTCCATCGGGCGGGACGGCGAGTCCACCGATGTGGTCACCGGCACGGAAAAACCGGGTATCTTTGTCCGTGAGGGTACACTGATCGCCACGGCCAAGGATATGCTGCGGCTGGGCGATGTGACAAAGGAGATTTTGATGACCACAGGTATCCCTACCCCGCTGGGCGAGGTGGTCATCATGCGCGCCCGCAGCGCCGGCTATGTGCAGCTGGCGGGGCCCTCTATCACCACGCAGCTGCGGTCGGTGTCTGAGAGCTTTTTTGCCCTGGGGGCAGAGAAGTCCGTCATCGACGGTGCGCTGGGGCGCAAGAGCCTGGGCGCCCGGGCGGTGGCGGAGGGCGTTATCCTGTGTACCGGCGCCAGCTACAACGCCAGCATGGAGAAGGTCATCGCCGACACGGTGCACATCTACCGGCTGATGAACCTGCCCAAGGCCGAGACACTGCCGCCGGAGTGCCCCGATGGGCTGGAGGCCTGCGTCAGGGAGTACGGCGCAGCGCTGGTGACCGGCGCACTGACGGATACGATGGTGGTGCCGCTGCTGCGAAGCGGCGTGCTGCGGAAGTGCCGCCTGGTGGTCAAGGACCCCAGCAAGGTGCTGCTCAGCGCCGATACGCTGGACAAGCTGGCGGTGCGTGAGGTGGCGCTGGAGACGGAGGACGCGGCGAAGACGCTGTGCGTCACCGTGAACCCGGTGTCCGCCTACGGATGGAAATTCGACAAGGATGAATTCCTGTTCCGCATGAAAGAGGCGGTGGACGTACCGGTCATCAATGTGAAGGAGGAACTGGCATGATCGCGGTCAAGTTTGAGGAAAAAGAGAAGATCGGTCTGCAATACGCGCTGGAAACGCTGCACGGCTGCTCGCCCTTCGGGCAGGAACGCATCCGGCGGCTGCGGTTTTATGCGCCGGAGGAACGCGCTGCACTGGAGGAGGAGCTGTACAATGTGGAGCAGGCGGCCAACGCCGCCGGCGAGCTGAAGGACGTGTACAACAAGCTGATGACCGGCCTGTGCCAGATGAAGGATATCCGCAACTCCCTGCGCCGCTGCGCGGCGGGGGAGACGCCGGACCATGTGGAGCTGTTTGAGATCAAGGGCTATTTGCAGCGGCTGGACGGTATGCGCCCGCTGTTTGAGCAGATCAACGCAGTGACGCACTTCAAGGGCATGACCTTCCACGAGGTGAAGGACGCATTGGCGGTGCTGGACCCGGATGGTACCGGGAGCCGGGGCTTCTATATCCCGGACAGCGCCACGGCAAAACTGAAGGAGATCCGCAGCGCCAAGAAAGAGGTGGAGGAACGGCTGTTCCACGCCCAGACCGACGCGGAAAAGGACGATCTGCGCCTGAAGCGCACCCGGCTGTGCGGCGAGGAGGACGCGGAGGAGATGCACGTCCGCAAGGCCATGGGTGCGGCACTGGCCCCTATGGTGGACGATCTGCTCTCCGATGCGGAGACGGCGGGGCGTCTGGACTTTATTATCCAAAAGGCACTGTTTGCCGTGCGCTACGGCGGTGTGAAGCCGGAGCTGACGGAGAAGGACCTGGAGCTGGAGGATATGATCAATCCGGAGATCTGCGACCTGCTGGAGCAGCAGGGCCGCCGCTTCGTGCCGGTGTCCATCTCCCTGACGCCCGGGGCCACGGTCATCACCGGCGCCAACATGGGCGGAAAGTCCGTGGCCATGAAGACTGTGGCGCTGAACGTGCTGCTGCTGCAGGCGGGCTTCCTGGTGTGCGCCAAAAAAGCCCGTATGCCGCTGTTCCACAGCGTGAAGATGCTCTTTGACGATTTGCAGTCCATCCAGTCCGGTCTGTCCGGCTTCGGTTCGGAGATCGTACAGTTCCAGAAGGCGCTCTCCGAGGTGGAGCAGGGCTACTCGCTGTTCCTGCTGGATGAGTTTGCCCGGGGCACCAACCCGGACGAGGGCGCGGTGATCGTGCAGGCGGTGACGCGGTATCTCAACGGTGTGGACGCCATTTCACTGCTGACCACCCACTATGACAAGGTGGCGGAGTACGCCCGGACCCACTATCAGATCATCGGCCTGCGGGATATCGACCCGGAGGCTATCCGCCGGGAGCTGGCCGTGACCAGCGAGGACGGCGTGGCAGTCATCGCGCGGCACATGAACTACGGCCTGTATCGGGTGGAGGGAAAGTCCGACTGCCCGCGGGACGCGCTGAATATCTGCCGGATGCTGTCCCTGAAGCCGGAGATACTGAAAATGGTGGAGGAAAGCTATTAAAAAAGCGCCCTGCGGGGCGCTTTTTTTCTGTGCGGGGTGCGGGCATGGAGGGAGGGGTGCTTTCTCGGGGAAATGCCGAAATACAAGGCTGAAATTTATTCGTATCGCACAAAAAAATTATTGTCTTTTCTGTCACAATGTCACTTGACAAGACCGCTGAAAAAGGTATAATTTATAGATAGAAATTTCATAATATCAGTCAATAGAGGCGCGGAGGACAGGGTACTGCATATTTGGGGACAGGCACCCGGTAAATTTGCAGGAAGGGGTCTTCCGCCGAAGGGGCCGGACGGGTCTGTGCGTGCGGTTCCTGGCAGCGCGGTGTAAGCGGCGCTGCTGTCATGTAGTGATACATGGAGCGCTATTGGTCAACGACCTTGACCGATAGCGCTTTTTTCATACCCAAAAGAAGTGCCGAGGCCAGCTCTGGTATTTGAAATGCACGTCCAAAAATTTGAAGGAGGAAAAACTTATGGAAAAGATGACATCTCTGCTTCGTCTGCGTATGAGCGCGAAGGACGCCCACTACGGCGGCAACCTGGTGGACGGCGCCCACATGGTGCACCTGTTCGGCGATGTGGCCACCGAGCTGCTGATCAAGTGCGACGGCGATGAGGGCCTGTTCTGCGCGTATGACAACGTGGAGTTCCTGGCGCCCGTCTACGCCGGCGACTACATCGAGGCCTACGGCGAGATCGAGAAGATCGGCAACACCTCCCGCACCATGAAGTTCGAGGCCCGCAAGGTCATCGTCTCCCGCCCCGACATCAGCGCTTCCGCCGCTGACGTTCTGGCTGAGCCCGTGGTGGTCTGCCGTGCCCACGGCACCTGCGTCACCCCCAAGGACTGCCAGCGTCTGCCCATCGAGAAGTAAGGAGCGGAAACAATGGAGAAGCTTATCATTACCGCTGCTATCTGCGGCGCTGAGGTCACTAAGGCCCAGAACGAGGCTGTTCCCTATACCGTCGAGGAGATGGTCCGCGAGGCTAAGTCCGCGTACGAGGCCGGTGCGGCGATCCTGCACATCCACGTCCGTGAGGACGATGGCACCCCCACCCAGGGCCGCGAGCGTTTCAAAGTCGTCATGGACGCCATCCGCAAGGAGCTGCCCGACGTCATCATGATCCCCTCCACCGGCGGCGCCACCGGCATGAGCCCCGAGGAGCGTCTGCAGCCCACCGAGCTGTTCCCCGAGATGGCCACTCTGGACTGCGGCACCTGCAACTTCGGTGACGAGATCTTCGACAACACCATGCCCACCATGCGCGCCTTCGGCAAGCGCATGATCGAGAACGGCATCAAGCCCGAGTACGAGTGCTTCGAGCTGGGCCACATCGACACCGTTCTGGGCATGGCCAAGAAGGGCGAGGTCCCCGGCGATCCCATGCAGTTCAACTTCGTGCTGGGCGTGCACGGCTGCACCCCCGCCACTGTGGAGAACCTGGCGTTCTTCGCCAGCAAGATCCCGGCCAACGCTACCTGGACCGTGTCCGGCGTGGGCCGCGCTGCCTGGACCATGGCCGCTGCCGCTATCGCTATGGGCGGCAACGTCCGTGTGGGCTTCGAGGACAACATCTATCTGGGCAAGGGCCAGAAGGCCGCGTCCAACGGTGAGCTGGTGGCCAAGGTCGTCCGTATCGCCAAGGAGCTGGGCCGCGAGATCGCTACCCCCGCCGAGGCCCGCGAGATCCTGTCCCTCAAGCCCCTCAAGTAATGGCGCAGTCACTGAAAACTATCAAACAAAGTAACAAATAAACAATTTTAGGAGGAAATTTATTATGGCTGAACTGAAAGGCAACAAGTACGGTACCCACCGCGTTATCGAGCCTAAGGGCGTTCTGACCCAGGCTGCTTGGAAGATCGACAACGACATGAGCAAGGTCTACTCCAACGAGATCGTCTGCGACGTGACCTCCCTGAACATCGACTCCGCTTCCTTCACCCAGATCTCCGAGGCCTGCGGCGGCGACGAGCAGAAGATCGGCGAGATGATCATGGGCATCGTGGCCGAGCGCGGCAAGCAGCAGAACCCCGTCACCGGTTCCGGCGGTATGTTCAAGGGCGTCGTCGCTCACATCGGCGAGGACCTGAAGAAGAAGCCCGGCTTCGACCTGAAGGAAGGCGACAAGATCGTCTCCCTGGTGTCCCTGTCCATGACCCCGCTGAAGATCGACAAGATCCTGGCCATCCACAAGGATATCGACCGCGTGGACATCGTCGGCAAGGCCATCCTGTTCGAGTCCGCTCTGTATGCCAAGATGCCCGATGATATGTCCGAGCCTCTGGCCCTGGCTGCTCTGGACGTGGCCGGCGCTCCCGCGCAGGCCCGCAAGCTGCCCCACGAGGGTGACAGCGTCCTGATCCTGGGCGCCAACGGCAAGTCCGGTGTTCTGTGCGGTTGGGAAGCTATGAAGAAGGTCGGCCCCAAGGGTAAGGTCGTGGGCGTCGTCCGCAACCCCAAGCAGGTCCCCGGCCTGATGGAGCTGGGCGTGTACACCGACGTGATCGTCGCCGACTGCACCAAGCCCGTTGAGGTCATGGAGGCTGCTCTGGCTGCCAACGACGGCAAGGAGTATGATCTGTCCATCTGCTGCGTGAACATCGAGTCCTGCGAGATGTCCGCCATCCTGCCCGTCCGCGACGACGGCCTGGTGTACTTCTTCTCCATGGCTACCTCCTTCACCAAGGCTGCCCTGGGCGCCGAGGGTATCGGCAAGGACGTTACCATGATCATCGGCAACGGTTATACCAAGAACCACGCTCAGATCACTCTGGACGTGCTGCGCGAGAACCCCAAGCTGCGTAAGCTGTTCGACGAGAAGTACTGCTAAACGAAACTGACCGAAGCTGGGTGTCCCCTTCGGGGGACTCCCAGCCTTTGGCGTACCTAAAACAACGATTTTTGTGAAGGAGAAACGACATGAAAACTCGCAACGGTCTGTTCGCTGACGTTCCTGAAAATCTGTGGAACGACTGGCATTGGCAGGTTGCCAACCGCGCTGAGACGATCGAAGATCTGAAAAAGTACATGACCCTGACCCCCGACGAGGAAGCCGGCGTTGCCAAGACCCTGGGCAAGCTGCGCATGGCCGTCACCCCCTACTATCTGTCCCTGATCGATCTGGACGATCCGTTTGATCCCATCCGCAAGATGGCTATCCCCCGCGCTGAGGAGCTGGAGTATGCCGACTATGAGGATGCCGATCCTCTGCATGAGGACACCGACTCCCCCACCCCCGGCCTGACCCACCGCTATCCTGACCGCGTGCTGCTGCTGATCACCGACCAGTGTTCCATGTACTGCCGTCACTGTACCCGTCGTCGTTTTGCCGGTCAGAACGACTGCGAAGTGCCTATGCAGCAGATCGACAAGTGCATCGACTATGTGGCCGCTCACCCCGAGGTTCGCGACGTTCTGCTGTCCGGCGGTGACGCCCTGATGGTCAACGACGATGTGCTGGAGTACATCATCAAGCGCGTCCGCGCCATTCCTCACGTGGAGATCGTTCGTCTGGGCTCCCGCACCCCCGTGGTGTGCCCCCAGCGTATCACTCCCGAGCTGTGCGCCATGCTGAAGAAGTATCATCCCGTGTGGCTGAACACCCACTTCAACACCCCCAAGGAGTTCACTCCCGAAGCCGCCAAGGCCTGCGCTATGCTGGCTGACGCCGGTATCCCCCTGGGCAACCAGTCCGTGCTGCTGGCCGGCGTGAACGATTGCTCTCACGTGATGATGGAGCTGGTCCACGGTCTGGTCAAGATGCGTGTGCGCCCCTATTATATCTATGCCTGCGATCCTTCCCTGGGCCTGAGCCACTTCCGTACCCCCGTGTCCAAGGGCATCGAGATCATGGAAGCCCTGCGCGGTCATACCTCCGGCTACTGCATCCCCACCTTCGTGGTCGACGCTCCCGGCGGCGGCGGCAAGACCCCCGTTATGCCCAACTACCTGATCTCCGAGACGCCTCGTAAGGTCATCCTGCGCAACTTTGAGGGCGTTATCACCTCTTACACCCAGCCCGAGCACTATGTTCAGGATTGCCACTGCGACGTCTGCACCGGCAAGAAGAAGGTGGAGAAGACCGGCGTGGCATGGGTCGCCGAGGGTACCAAGCAGCGCTATCTGGAGCCCACCAAGCTGCTGCGTAACGAGCGTCACGTCAAGAAGTAAGAGAGAGGAAAAACTATGGAAAGCAAACTCGGCTTGAATTTTGAGCTGGTCAACCGTGCCCGTGCCTCCGCCGCCAAGATCGCGGACGACACCCAGCACTTTATCGACCAGCACACCACCGTCACGGTGGAGCGCGCTGTTTGCCGTCTGCTGGGTATCGATGGCGTCAACGATATGGACGTTCCTCTGCCCAACGTGGTCGTTGACCACCTGATGGCAAACTCCCTGCTGCCCGTGGGTGCCGCGTGGGCTATCGGCAACGCTATGGTGGAGACCGGCAAGGATCCCCAGGGCGTGGCAGATGCCGTGAACAGCGGCGAGCTGGACCTGAGCAAGGTCCCCGCCCATTCCGACGCGGAGATTCGCGGCGCCATCACCCCCGTGGTGAACGCTACCGTGGACCGCATCAACAAGAACGTCGCCAAGCGTAACAGCTACCTGAAGGCGTGGGGTGATAAGGAAGGCCCGTACCTGTACATCATCGTGGCTACCGGCAATATCTACGAGGATATCACGCAGGCCAAGGCCGGTGCCAAGCAGGGCGCGGACATCATCGCCGTCATCCGTACCACCGGTCAGTCCCTGCTGGACTACGTGCCTTACGGCGCGACCACCGAGGGTTTCGGCGGTACCTACGCTACCCAGGAGAACTTCCGCCTGATGCGCGCGGCGCTGGACGAGGTAGGCGAGGAGCAGCACCGCTATATCCGGCTGTGCAACTACTGCTCCGGCCTGTGCATGCCCGAGATCGCCGCTATGGGCGCTCTGGAGCGTCTGGACGTCATGCTGAACGACGCTCTGTACGGCATCCTGTTCCGCGACATCAATATGCAGCGCACCATCGTGGACCAGTACTTCTCCCGTGTCATCAACGGCTATGCCGGCGTTATCATCAACACCGGTGAGGATAACTATCTGACCACCGACGACGCTATCACCGCGGCCCACACCGTGCTGGCCTCCCAGTTCATCAACGAGGCCTTTGCCAAGACCGCCGGTATGCGCGAGGAGCAGATGGGTCTGGGCCACGCGTTCGAGATGGATCCCGCCGTGGAGGATACGTTCCTGTACGAGCTGGCGCAGGCCCAGATGGCCCGCGAGATCTTCCCCAACGCGCCCCTGAAGTATATGCCTCCCACCAAGTTCATGACCGGCAACATCTTCCGCGGTCACATTCAGGACGCCCTGTTCAACATGGTGACCATCCTGACCAACCAGAAGCTGTGCCTGCTGGGCATGATGACCGAGGCTATCCACACCCCGTTCATGTCCGACCGTGCGCTGTCCATCGAGAACGCGCAGTATATCTTCCGCACCATGAAGGATCTGGGCGATGAGCTGACCTACAAAGAGGGCGGCATCATCCGTACCCGCGCCAACGAGGTGCTGACCAAGGCCACCGACCTGCTCTCCGAGATCGAGAAGCTGGGCCTGTTCACCACCATCGAGAAGGGCATCTTCGCCGACGTGAAGCGCCCCAAGGACGGCGGCAAGGGCCTGGCCGGCGTGGTCATCAAGGACGACAAATACTTCAACCCGTTCATTGAAGTCATGAAAGGCAAGGTGGGAGCATGAGCAGCGGACTGTATAATACCCATAAGATCGATTTCGATACAACGCTGGATCTGACCCGCCTGAAGCCCTATGGCGACACCATGAACGACGGTAAGGTACAGACCAGCTTCACCCTGCCCATCAAGGATGATGAGCGCGGTGAGGAGGCTGCCCGCCAGATCGCCAAGAAGATGGGTCTTGAGGAGCCCAACGTGGCCTATCACACCGCACTGGACAAGGAGTTCACCTTCTATGTGGTCTATGGCAGTTGCGTACACTCCGTGAACTACGAGGATATCCATGTTATTACTGTGGAGTCCGACGTGATGAGCATGGAGGATACCAATGAGTACATCAAAGAGCACATCGGCCGCAAGGTCGTGATGGTGGGTGCCTCCACCGGCACCGACGCTCACACCGTGGGTATCGACGCTATCATGAACCGCAAGGGCTTCGCCGGCCACTACGGCCTGGAGCGTTACGAGATGATCGAGGCCTATAACCTGGGCTCTCAGGTCCCCAACGAGGAGTTCATCAAGAAGGCGCTGGAGCTGCACGCGGACGTGCTGCTGGTCAGCCAGACCGTTACCCAGAAGGATGTACACATCCAGAACCTGACCAACCTCATCGAGCTGCTGGAGGCCGAAGGTCTGCGCGACAAGTTCGTTGTCTGCTGCGGCGGTCCCCGTATCACCCATGAGCTGGCCAAGGAGCTGGGCTTTGACGCCGGCTTCGGCGCCGGCAAGTATGCCGACGACGTGGCGTCCTTCGCCGTGACCGAAATGGTCAAGCGCGGCATGAAGTAAAACCATACGGCACCACTGGGTCAACTGCATAGGCAGATGGCCCAGTGGTTGCTGTCATAAAAAAGTAGGAGGAACAGAAATGGCAAAGAAACCTGTATTGACTGCCAAGGAAGCGGCGGCCATGATCCCCGACGGCGCCACGATTATGTGCGGCGGCTTCCTGGCTTGCGGCCAGGCCCGCGCTATCGTCAAGGAGCTGGTGGCCCTGGGCACGAAGGACCTGACCCTGATCGCCAACGATATGGGCCGCGCGACTGGCCCCATGGGCGAGGAGTTCTTCGGCATCGCGGAGCTGATCCACAACCATCAGGTCAAGCGCGTCATCGCCACCCATGTGGGCATGACCCCCGAGGTCGGCCAGCAGAACACCGAGGGTACACTGGAGGTCAATCTGCTGCCCCAGGGCACCCTGGCTGAGTGCATCCGCGCCGGTGGCGCCGGTCTGGGCGGCGTGCTGACCCCCGTGGGCATCGATACCCTGGTGGAGGACTCCCCCTTCTGCCTGGGCCGCCACACTGTGGACGGCAAGGATTATCTGCTGATGAAGCCCATCCACGCCGATTTCGCCCTGCTGGGCGCCTATAAGTGCGATGAGTACGGCAACTGCTGGTACAAGGGCACCATGCGCAACTTCAACGTGGTGATGGCCACTGCCGCAGACACCGTGATCGCCGAGTGCGAGTATATCGTCCCCGTGGGCGATATTGAGCCGGAGAACGTCCATACCTACGGTATGTGCGTGAACTACATCGTGGAAGGAGACAGAAAGTAATGGAAAAGTCTGAGATCAAGGGCTTTATTGCCAAGCGCTGCGCCAAAGAGCTGAAAGATGGCGACGTCGTAAATCTGGGCATCGGTCTGCCCACCCTGATCCCCCACTACCTGCCCGAGGGCGTGGAGCTGATCATCCACGCTGAGCTGGGTATCGTCTCCGCAGGCAAGGCACCCAAGGAGGGCGACGAGAACTATGATCCGTACCACGTTGTGGACGCCGGCGGCAGTCCCGCCTCCGTGGCCTATGGCGGCGGCTTCATCGACTCCGCCAGCAACTTCGGCCTGATCCGCGGCGGCCATGTGGACGCTTGCTTCCTGGGCGCGCTGGAGGTCGATGCTGAGGGCAACCTGGCCAACTGGATCATCCCCGGCAAGAAGATGCCCGGCATGGGTGGCGCCATGGACCTGTGCGTGGGCGCCAAGCACTGCATTGTGTGCATGGAGCACACCGCCAAGGGCAACCCCAAGATCTTTGAGAAGTGCCGTCTGCCCCTGACCGCCTCTCACTGCGTGAACAAGATCATCACTGAGATGTGCGTGTTTGAGGTCACTGACAAGGGCCTGCTGATGACCGAGATCAACCCCGAGTTCACTGTCGATCAGATCAAGGAAGCCACGGCCGCACCCTTTGAGGTCGCCGTTGACCTGAAGAGTATGCTGGACTAAGTGAAAATGCGTATGACTCCCCCGGCGAAGCCGGGGGAGTTGTTTTTGGGGGGAGCGGTGAGCCGCGACACCTCATCCGTCAACGCTCCGCGTTGCCACCTGTCTCCCTGCGGGTCGGTCGGTTCACGGGTCTGACACGCCACCGACGTGTCATTCAACACCGTGAACCCCTCGAGGGGAAGGCAAGGGGCTGGGCGGACCGATGCGGGAATATTTCCAAAATGTGGAAAAATGCAAGAAATTTGTTACCAGGAATGGCGGTTTTAGGGGGAAATGCTGAAATTGGGGTGGACAAATGGGGAGAGTGTGGTATAATCTGTGTATCCGCAGGAGTACTCCTGCTTTAGCGTTTTAACAGAGATTAAAACGAAGCGTCCTGCGGAAATCTAAAACAAATGGGGTTTGAGACATGAAGAAATTGTTGGCAACCATTCTGGCGCTGGTCATGGCGCTGGGCCTGTGCAGCGTGAGCTGGGCGGAGGAATATGACGGTTTTGTTAAAGGCGAACAAGGCGCCAATGGGATGGATACTTATTCCGTTGATGTGACGAACCAAGAGCAATTGCAGGCAGCAGTTAAGGCAACGGATTGCTTTGGCGCAAATATGATCATCAATATTAAAAATGATATTACGATCACAGGGAGTTGGGAGCCTGGGTACATCAACGGCTATGGAAAGAGCGGAAAGGCTGGAACCGGTGTTGTGACAGTGAACGGGAATGGCAATAAAATCACCGGTCTGAGTGATATGCTGTTTTCAGGATCATGGGCGGGTAAGTGTGCACTGATCGTTAAAGATCTGACGATTGCGAACGCGAATATCAAAGTTGAAATAGATGATGGAACAGAAAGCAAAGGAGTAGGTGCATTTCTTGGCAGCGCTGGGGCAACGACAGAGGTTGTGTTCTCAAATTGCCATTTGGTAGATTCTCATGTGGAAGGCGGACATTGGACGGGTGGTTTTGTCGGATATTCTGCTGGTTATAGTGGCAGTGATGGACCGGTGTTCCAAACAGTCAAGTTCACGGGGTGCACGGTAAGCGGCAGCACATTGACAGGTAAAGGCTCTGTTGGTGCGCTGATGGGACATGCTACTGGTGACGCTTGGACGTCGGTGGAGGTGAAGAATACCTCTGTTACTGCGAATGAAGTGACATCTACCGGGAGTTCTAACAACAAGGCTGGCGCTTTGTTTGGTACGACGGGAGCAGCCGGTACGGCGAAGAACGGGAAAACTGGTGGTATCGTGGTTGAGGCGGTAGTTGAGGGCAACACTGTAAAATCCAACGGAACGCAGGTAACGACCATCTATGGGCGTCAGGGTTCGTCCGAGGGCAAGCTGGAGCTGACTGGCGGTTGCTATGATAATATGCCTATTGCAGAAGGAGATGCGAGTTGGGCGGCTCCTAATGGAAGCCTGGCGATGGCGGAAGTGACAGGTGAGTCCGGCGAGATCACGTACAACTATGGTACGGATTATATCCAGGCAGCAGCGACCGCTGAAGGTGTAAAGACCATCATCATTAAGAACGGTGATGTACAGTTGACCGGCGTATCAGCGGGAGTGAACGTGAGAAACCATGCCGAGGGGAATACGGTGACAGTTAACGGCAGCAAGAACATTACCAAACAGGATGAGGAAGGATATACTGTTCCTCAGCCGGAGCAGAAGCCGTCCGGAAACCACTACTACTATTACGCACCCAGCACCGATACCACAGAGACCAAGGGTTCGCCCAAGACCTTTGACGCGGGCATGGGTATCTACGCCGTGACGGCGGTGCTGTCCGTGACCGGTATGGCGTGGGTCGGCAAGAAGCGGCACTAAGTCAACAAAAAAGAAAGCCCGTGAGGGCTTTCTTTTTTTGACATTTGCGGGGGCGAGGGCTGTGCCTGCGGGCGGCTGCGCTTTTATTTTTCGCCCTTGGTCAGGTTGGTCAGGACGGTCTTGACGCCCTCCAGACCTTCGCCGGCGGCCTTTTTTACGCCTTCAAGCCCCTCGCCGGCGGCCTTTTTCAGCTCGTCCTTCACATCCACGGCCAGGCGGCGGAATATCTCGGCGATGATCTTCTTTTTCTCCTCGTCCGCGCCGGCGTACTGCTTCAGCAGCGCCGCGCCGCCGGCCAGACCGCCGCCGCGGAGGTCGTCCAGCGTCCGGGCTTTGCCGGACAGAGAGAGCACGTCAAACAGCGCGTCGGTGAACTGCTCGCGCTCGGCGGGGGTCATGGAGCCGATCCACTCCCGGAGCACATCGTCGGAGAGCCTGCCCATCTGGGAACGCTGGCCCAGGTGGACAAAGCGGGTGCCCACCACGCTCCAGGACAGGGGCTCGTGCTGCATGATGGAACGGTTGGCGCTGTCGATAACGGCGTAGTCCTCGGCGTGTTCCAGCAGGACGCCTACGATGGAGGACTCTGGGATATAGGTGTGCAGCTTATCGGCCACCCGGCGGTATTCCGGGGTGTCCAGCATATCCCGGGCGAAGCCGGGGCCATCGTTGTTATAGGCGGACAGCAGGCGGTCCTTCTGCAGCTCGGCAGGCAGATAGATTGCCGCCCATGCGGCTAGATTGCCGCCCTTGCTGTGGCCGCCGATACGCAGGGGCAGGGAGGGGCAGAGGGACGCCATCTCTGTAGCGTAGGACACGGCGCGCGTCTGGGCGGGGACGGCGGAGAGGAAGCTCATGTTGAAGTCCTCTTTCCAGCCGGCCAGAGAGGTGTCGGTGCCCATGAAGGCGACGAACAATGTGCCGTCGGGCACCAGGAAGGAGAGCGCGTCGAATTGCTTGGCGCTCTGTTCGTCGTATTCGTGGGTATAGCCGAACAGGCGCAGGTCCCGGAAGCGTTCGGTCTGTGCCGCCAGACGCAGCAGGGGGAGATAGCTGAGCTCGGAGAGGCCCAGCTGGTCATCCTCGTCGGTGAGCAGGGGTGCGACCTGGGCCAGGGTGGGCGCCGCGGCGGGGTCTTTGGTATGGACCGCGTCGATGCGGCGGAAGTTGATATAGGAGAGGATGCACAGCACCAGGTTGTCCACCTCGTTGAAGCCGTCACGGGCAAAGGTCAGGTCGCCGCGCCAGCGGAGGTAATCGAAGGGTGTGCCGTTGACGGGGGCCAGCTGTTTGGGTGTGTTCTTTTCCATATAGACCTCCTTGCGTATGGTATATGCAGTATACCACACTTTGCCCGCGGCCACAACGGGCAGCGCGGCAAAAAATGTTGGCGAAAAATGTTTACAGTTGCGGCGTTGACGATGGGGGACTTCTATTGTATAATAAACTGATTTATTATGGGGAGGGTCCGTCTGTATGTGGATCGCGAAGGATTGGAAGGATTATGAGCTGCTGGACTGCGGCGGCGGCGAAAAGCTGGAGCGCTGGGACCGGCAGGTATTGGTGCGCCCCGATCCCCAGGCGATCTGGGAGACGGACAAGACCACGCGGCTGTGGCGCGGCGCCACGGGACGCTATTCCCGGTCTTCTACCGGCGGCGGTCATTGGGATAAAGGCAAGCTGCCGGAAAGCTGGCAGGTGCATTACAAAGACCTGACATTTCAGGTGAAGCCCATGAACTTCAAGCATACGGGATTGTTCCCTGAGCAGGCGGTAAATTGGGACTTCGCCATGGACAAGATACGGCATGCCGGAAGGCCTATCCGGGTGCTGAACCTGTTTGCCTATACCGGTGGGGCCACGGTGGCCTGTGCGAAGGCCGGGGCTTCTGTGTGCCATGTGGACGCGGCCAAGGGTATGGTGGCCTGGGGTAAGGAGAACGCCCGCCTATCCGGCCTGGGCGAAGCGCCCATCCGCTGGATCGTGGACGACTGCGCCAAGTTTGTGGAGCGTGAGATACGCCGGGGCAAGACCTATGACGCCATTATCATGGATCCGCCCTCCTACGGGCGCGGGCCTGGCGGCGAGGTGTGGAAGTTAGAAGACAATCTGTATCCCTTTGTGGAGCTGTGCAGCCGGGTGCTGTCGGACAAGCCGCTGTTCGTGGTATTGAACAGCTATACCACGGGGTTGGCGCCGTCGGTGCTGGGGTACATATTGCAGATGCTGGTAGGGCGGAAATTCGGCGGCACGGTCACATGGGACGAGCTGGGCCTGCCCTGCACGGAAAGCGGCATGGCGCTGCCCTGCGGCGCCACGGGAAGATGGTTTTCCGAGTAAACAAGAACGGAAGTAATTGCGTATGGCAGTGATGATAGAGACAAAGGATCTCACCTATACCTATCCCGCGCCGGAGGGGGAGACAAATCCTCCGGCCCTGCGGGATGTATCGGTACAGATCGAAAAGGGCAGCTTTACGGTGGTGCTGGGCCACAACGGCTCCGGCAAGTCCACCTTTGCCAAGCACCTGAACGCGGTGCTGCTGCCGTGCGGCGGTGCCGTGTATGTGGACGGAATGGACACGCGGGACGAGAAGCTGCTGCTGGAGATACGGCGGCGGACGGGGATGGTGTTCCAGAACCCGGACAATCAGATCGTGGCCAATGTGGTGGAGGAGGATGTAGCTTTCGGCCCGGAGAACCTGGGTGTGCCTACGGCGGAGATACGCCGGCGGGTGGACGACGCGCTGGCGGCGGTGGGCATGGAGCAATTCGCCAGCCACGCACCGCACCTGCTCTCCGGCGGGCAGAAGCAGCGCATCGCCATTGCGGGTATTCTGGCCATGGAGCCGGAGTGCATCGTGCTGGACGAGGCCACGGCTATGCTGGACCCGGCGGGACGGCGTGAGGTCATCGACACCGTGTTGCGGCTGAACCGGGAACAGGGTATTACCGTGGTGCTTATCACCCATCACATGGTCGAGGCGGAGCGTGCAGACCGAGTGATCGTGATGAACGACGGCGAGGTAGCGATGGACGGTATGCCGCGGCAGGTGTTCTCACAGGTGGAGCGCCTGCATGAGCTGGGCCTGGCGGCGCCGGATACGGTGGAATTGCTGTATCGGCTGCGGCGGGACGGAGTAGATGTGCCGCTGGAAAACCTGACGGTAGACGAGTGCGCCGATACCATTTGCCGCGCTTTCGGCGAGGCGGAAGGGAAGTAACATTGGAACCGATTTTGCAGATAGAGGACCTGACCCACACCTATTCAGCGGGGACACCGTTCCAGCGCAGCGCCGTGGAGGGGCTGAGCATGACTGTGGGCGCAGGGGAGTTTTTGGGCGTGATCGGACACACCGGGTCCGGTAAATCCACGCTGATACAGCATCTGAACGGGCTTTTGCAGCCCACGTCCGGGCGTATTCTCCTGGAGGGGAAGGATATCTGGGCGGATCCGAAGAAAATACGGGACGTACGCTTCAAGGTGGGGTTGGTGTTCCAGTACCCGGAATACCAGCTGTTCGAGGAGACGGTGTATAAGGACATCGCCTTCGGACCGAAGAACATGGGACTGGACGCGGAGGAGATCGACCGGCGGGTGCGGGACGCGGCGGTCTTTGTGGGACTGCACGAGACGCTGCTGGACAAGTCGCCCTTTGAGCTCTCCGGTGGACAGAAGCGCCGTGTGGCTATCGCGGGCGTCATCGCCATGGAACCGAAGGTGCTGGTGCTGGACGAGCCTACGGCGGGGCTGGATCCCCAGGGGCGGGACACCATACTGGCACAGATACAGGCCTATCACCGCGCCAAGGGCGCGGCGGTGGTGCTGGTGAGCCACAGCATGGAGGAGATCGCCAGAAATGTGGACCGCATCGTTGTGCTGTCCGATGGAAAGGTATATATGGAGGGCACGCCGAAGCAGGTGTTTGCCCGGGCTCATGAACTGGAGCAGGTGGGGCTGGACGTGCCTCAGGTGACGAAGGTGGCCGCCGCGCTGAAGGCGCGGGGACTGGATATCGATACAGCGGTATACACCGTGGAGGCGCTGGAGCAGAAGCTGCTGACGCTGAGGGGGGGTGCGTCTCCGTGCTGAAGGATATCACACTGGGACAGTTCTTCCCGGCGGATACGCCGGTACACCGACTGGACCCCAGGACAAAGCTGCTGTGCGTCATTCTGTACATCGTGGCGCTGTTCAGCGCCAAAAGCGTACTGACCTATGGAATCATGATCACGGTGCTGGCGGTGTCGGTGCTGGTGTCGCGGGTGCCGTTCAAGTCGTTGACAAAGGGCTTGAAGCCCGTCTATTTTGTGGTGGCCTTCACGGCCGTTATGAATATGTTTTTCACCGCCGGTACGCCGGTGGCGGATGTTTGGCTGCTGCGGAGCATCACCTGGGAGGGTGTTGTAGCCGCCGTGCAGATGGTGCTGCGGATCGTGATGCTCATCATGGGCACATTTTTGATGACGTACACCACCAGTCCCATCGCCCTGACGGACGGCATGGAGAGCCTGCTGGGGCCGCTGAAAAAGCTGCGCCTGCCGATCCATGAGCTGGCCATGATGATGTCCATCGCGCTGCGGTTCATCCCCACGCTGATCGAGGAGACAGACAAGATCATGTCGGCACAGAAGGCCCGCGGCGCGGACTTTGAGACAGGCAATATCTTCCGGCGTGCCAAAGCGTTGGTGCCCATTCTGGTGCCGCTGTTCATCAGTGCGTTCCGCCGTGCCGATGAACTGGCTACGGCTATGGAGTGCCGCTGTTACCACGGTGGTGAGGGGCGTACAGCCCTGCGGGTGCTGCGGTATAAGGCGGCGGACTGGCTTGTGCTGGCGGCGTTTCTGGCGCTGACGGCAGGCATTATCGTTTTGAAAAAGCTTGGCTTTTGAGTGAGAGGAGGCGGGGCCTATGCGGAATATCGCGCTGGTATTGATGTACAACGGCACCGCCTATCACGGCTGGCAGGTGCAGAAGACGGAGACCTCTGTGGCGCAGACGCTGGAAAAGGGCTTGTCTATGGTGTGCGGCCATCCGGTGAAGGTCATCGGCTGCGGACGGACGGACGCCGGCGTCCACGCGGAGCACTATGTGGCCAATTTCCGTACAGAGTCGCGGATACCGGTGGATCGCCTGCCCTTTGCGGTGAATACCCATATCCCGGAGGATATTGTGGTAAAGGCGGCCTATGAGGTAGCCGATGACTTTAACGCCATTGGGTCGTGCATCCAAAAGGAGTATACCTACCGTATCTACAACTCCCGGATCAAAAACCCCTTTTACGTTCACCGGGCGTATTTCTATCCCAAGAAATTGGATGAGGACTTGATGGACCGGGCGGCCCGGATGTTCGAGGGGACCCACGATTTCGCCGCTGTGCGGAGTGTGGGGACCAACGTGCGGAGCACCGTGCGGACTATCCACTACTGCCGTGTGACGCGGAATGGGGAACTGCTGGAGCTGAAGGTATGCGCGGACGGTTTCTTGTATAATATGGTACGTGCCATTACCGGCACGGTGCTGTACGCGGCGGAGGGGAAGCTGATGCCGGAGGACATCCCGGAGATACTGAATTCGGGCAACCGGACGCTGGCGGGGCCCACGGCGCCGCCGGGAGGGCTGTATCTCACGCGAGTATGGTATGAGGATGAACGGTTGAATGGATAACAACACCAACAACTGGAAAGAGTTTACCCTGGGCGACGTCCAGGAGGAGCATCCCCGGCGTGTGGCCAAGCGCAGCCGGAAGCCGCTGCTGGTACTGCTGATCGTGGCGGTACTGGCGGTAGCGGCGGTGACGGCGGCGGTGCTGCTGGACCGCAGCGGTTTTGATGGTCTGCGCCGCAAGGTCATTTACGCCAAGGCGGTGAAGGATGAAAACGGCTGCGCCCAGCTGTATCGTTACAGCAGCGACCAGTCGGGTCATTTTGCCTCGCTGGAGGGCAGCCTTGTGTCTGTGTCCATGCACCAGCTGACGGTGCTGGATGAGCAGAACAAGACGCTGTATGACGAGGCGGTGAAGTTCCAATCACCGGCGTTGTCCGTCGGCGGCGGACGTGCCGCGGCTTATGACGTGGGCGGAACGGTGGTATACGTCCTGTCGGATAAGGGCCTGATGTACACACTGGACTGCGCCGGCGAGGTGCTCAGTGCATCGTTGAATACCAAGGGCTGGCTGACTGTGGTGTGCAGTGAAAGCGGCTGCAAGGCCGCGGTACGGGTCTATGACGGCAACGGAGAAGCGGTGTTCGCCTTCAAGTCGTCGGACCGCTTTGTGATGACGGCGGCGCTGTCCGCCGACAGCCGTACCTTGGCGGCGGTGACCATGGGGCAGGAAAACGGCACGTTTGCCAGCTATGTGATCTTCTACCGGGTGAACAGTGATCAAGAGGCTGGACGCTGCACCCTGCGGGGCAGCGTGGTCTATGATCTGATGGCTGCGGGAACCGGATTCTGCGCCGTGACAGAGGAGCAGTTGTGCTTCATTGACGGCAGCGGCGTGATGACTGCCGCCTATGATTACGGCGGAGACTATCTGCGGCGGGTCAGTATCAGCGGTGACGGCTATGCCGCTCTGCTGCTGGGTCGGTACCGTACCGGCACGCAGCACCGAGTGGTGACGGTGAACAGCGAGGGTCAGGAGTTGGCATCGCTGGAGCTGGACGCGGAGGTCAGCAGCCTGTCCGCCGCGGGACGATACGTGGCTGTGCTGTGCAGCGACCATCTGACGATCTATGATAAGCAGCTGCTTCCCGTGGCGGAACTGGAGGAAGTTAGCCAGGCACGGGAGGTGCTGATGCGGAGTGACGGCTCGGCTGTGCTGGCGGGGAGCACCGCCGCAAGCCTGTATCTGCCGTAAGGTGTGACGGGGCGAGGCCATATGTGAGGTGATCACCAATGAGTGGGAATGTTGGAATATTTGTGGATCTGATTTTACTGGCACTGCTGCTGATCGGCTTGGTACTGGGCTGGCGGCAGGGGTTCGTGCAGGCGCTGACGCGTATCATCGTAGTGGTGGCGGCACTGCTGCTGGCCAGCTGGATCGCCGGGAAGCTGGCGGAGCCGGCGGCCAGATGGCTGGAGCCGATCCTGTCAGAGAAGCTGGAGCAGCGGCTGACGGCCCAGGGCAACACCGACGACGCTGGCGAGATGCTGGCGGCCTTCGGCTTTGAGGGCGATACGCTGTCGGAACTGGTGGACAACGCTGTGGAGAAGGCCCAGCAGGCGGGCGAGACGCTGCTGAGCGCTGTGGTGTCCACCGCGCTGAAGTCTGCGGCCTACGCGGTGGTGTATGTGGTGTCGTTTTTGCTGCTGCTGCTTTTGCTGCGGCTGGTACTGACACCGCTGCATCTGTTCACAAAACTGCCGGTGGTACATGGCGTCAACGCCCTGCTGGGCGGCGTGCTGGGCTTGGTGAAATGCGCGCTGCTGCTGTTCCTGGCGGTGTGGGTGCTGCAGAAGCTGCAGCTGCTGGTGACGCCGGAGCTGGTGAGCAAAACGGTCCTGCTCAAATTTTTCGCCCAGAACAGCCCCATCGATCTGATCGCTAAGCTGTGAAAACGGCTATAATGGATATGCTTTTTTTGATAAGAGATAACGGAGGAAAACCATGCAACCGACTCTTTGTTCCAAATGTAAGAAGAATGTGGCCGTTGTGTTCATCTCCCGGATGAATGAGAAGAATGAGATGGTCAACGAGGGCCTGTGCCTCAAGTGCGCCGCCCAGCTGGGTCTGCCCCAGGTGGAGGACATGATGAAGCGTATGGGTATCACGCCGGAGGACCTGGAGAACATCAACAGTGAGATGATGCAGGCCTTCGGCGGCGCGGAGGAGCTGGATGCGCCGGTGGACGAGGGCGACGAGGACGATGAGGAAAGCGGCAAGACCGCTACGTTCCCGTTTCTGAACCGCCTGTTCAACAACGGCAGCAATCCGCCGGCCGAGCAGCAGCCGCCCCAGAACGGCGGTACTGGACAGCAAGGGACCGGCCGCAAGACGGAGAAAAAGCGCAAATTTCTGGATAACTACTGCATCAATCTGAGCCAACGTGCCCGGGAGGGCAAGCTGGACGCCGTTATTGGCCGGGAGCAGGAGATCGAGCGCGTGGTGCAGATCCTGAACCGCCGCCAGAAGAACAATC
>ENA-UOOA01000384-UOOA01000384.1-human-gut-metagenome-genome-assembly--contig:-P61old-NODE-384-length-95412-cov-6.795306_pt1 | contig 95412 bp, 70 predicted proteins | sample MGYA00242467_ERZ724014 | MGnify/ENA metagenome assembly ERZ724014 | reverse complement strand
ACAGTGATTTTATCAAGGAAATCAAGGTGTTAGCATATTTAGCCGAAGTATAAGGCCCAAAATACTCTGAACCGTTCCGGATAAATTTCCGAGTGGTAAAAACTCGTGGAAAAGCCTCTTTTGTAATACAAATCCAAGGGTACGTTTTATCATCTTTCAACAGAATATTATAGCGGGGTTTGTATTTTTTGATCAAATTATTCTCTAGTAATAGCGCATCTTCCTCTGTATTAACCACAATGTACTTCAAATCCCGTATTTTACGGACCAAAACCATTGTTTTAGAGGTCTGATTTGTCTTCACAAAATAAGATGAAACTCTGTTTTTCAGATTCTTAGCCTTACCTATATATATAATTACTCCATTTGCATCAAAAAATTGATACACTCCCGGAGTCGTAGGTAATTTACTGACTTTCTCTTTCAATCCAAATTCATCTTCTGCCATATACTATTTCACAAAATCAAACTTCTCAAAATCAAAGATTCCTTTTTCTCCTATCTTTAAAGTAGGTATTACAATTAATGCCATAAATGAAAGTGTCATGAAAGGAGATTTTAAAGGTGTTCCCATTTTTGAAAGTATTTCATTCAATTTCATATAGCGATCTGCCACTTCTCTCCCACTTTTATCACTTATAATACCACCAATAGGAAGAGATAAAGAGTGTAATTTGCTCTCTTCATTCACTACTAAACCACCTTTTTCTTTTATCAATTCATTTATTGCAAGCATTAAATCTTGATCGGTACAACCCACTGCAATAATATTATGTGAGTCATGTGATATAGAAGAAGCAAAAGCTCCTCGTTTTAAACCGACGCCCGAAATAAAACCGATCTGCGGTTTAGAGTTAAAGTAACGATTTAAATAAACTATTTTCAAAACATCTTTATCTAAATCCGATTGAAAACCTTCTATCTTTTCATCGAAATGAAAGATTTTACGGTCTGTCAAAAGACTATCAGATTTTACTTGAATACAGGTAACATCTCCAAAAACATTAGTATGAAGATCAGATAAACTTATTTCATCATGATGAAACTTATTTAATAAAGGTACATCACAAACCGGATTATTTTTAGAACTGTTTTCACCATAGACTACCTCCCCACGAATATAAGTGGAACGTATATTCAAAGATTCTATATCATCAAAAATAATGAAATCCGCATTATCTCCGATATGCAAAGTTCCTATATTTAGATTATAAAAACGTACCGGATTAAGACACGCAATCTGCAAAATATCAAAAATACCAAAGCCATCAGCCAATGCTTTTTTGACAATTTTATTAATATGACCTTCATTTAATAAGTCGTCAGCATGTGAATCATCCGTGCAAAACATAACGCTATCCGTACGTGTAGCAATCAATGATTTTAATGCATTATAGTTTTTAGCAGCACTTCCCTCCCTGATCATGATATGCATTCCTTTCGAAATTTTTTCTTCTGCCTCTTCTATGGTCGAAGATTCATGATCGGTTTCTATACCATGAGCAATATATAAACTCAATGGATCACCCACGAGTTCCGGTGCATGACCATCTATTTTTAATCGGTATTTCTTAGCTATTTCTATTTTTCCAATGACATCCGGATCATTATTTATAACGCCAGGAATGTTCATGACTTCAGAAAGCATTGTAAACTTTCCGGTTTTTGCTAATTTATCCGTGTCTTTTATGGATAAAATGGATCCCGGTTTGTCGAATGGAGTTGCAGGAACACATGAAGGAATACCCCAAAAGAATTTTAAAGGTGCCTTTTCTCCATTATTTACCATCAATTCCACCCCTTCTACCCCTAAAACATTGGCAATTTCATGCGGATCGGCAATTACACCCACTGTTCCATTCGGAATTACTAATTTAGAAAACTCGACAGGCATTAACATAGAACTTTCCACATGGACATGCGCATCTATAAATCCCGGCGAAATATATTGATCATACGAATTAGAATTCCTTTCTATATTCATGATCTTTCCTTCAAATATAGATATAGCGCAAGGATAAAATTCCCTGTTTTCTATATCAATTAAATTCCCTTCAATGATTTCCATTTTATACCTCGGTTTTTGTTTGTAATATTTACCCTACAAATATACCTTTTTACCCGAATTTATTCAATAGTACCCTTCGCACTATTTTCAACGTTCCACGTGAAACATTTCTTTTATCTTCCCAATAAAATCAATAAAACATTGATGTCAGAAGGTGATACTCCTGTAATACGTGATGCCTGTCCAATAGTTTTCGGATTAATCTTTGTCAATTTTTGACGAGCTTCATAAGAAAGAGAAGTTATCTCCATATAATTAAATTTATTCGCAATAACTAAATTTTCTAACCGATTCAATTTATCAGCTATTAATTTTTCTCTCTCGATATATCCCGAATATTTAATTAAAACTTCGGCAGCCTCTATGATTTCTTCTCGCAAATTATTGTCAAAAATAAATTCTTTCAAAGAAGGAATTGAACCTACAATTTTAGGAATAGTTACCTGCGGTCTCGAAATAATATCAATCAATTTTATTTTCTGCCGAATAGGTGAAGATCCCAAAACTTCTAAAGTCGGATTAATTTCATCAGGTGAAATACTAAAATTAGTAACAAAATCTATCAATCTATCACGTTTCAAAATTTTATCTTCAAACACGGCAAAACGATCTTCTTTCACAAGACCTAGAGAATATCCTAAACGAGTCAAGCGGGCATCCGCATCATCCTGTCTCAATAAAATTCTATACTCCGCACGAGAAGTAAACATACGGTAAGGTTCATCTACCCCTTTTGTAACTAAATCATCAATCAGTACTCCAATATAAGCCTGATCTCTATTCAATACAAAATCTTTATTATCATGAAGTGAAAGATGAGCATTTATTCCGGCCATCAATCCTTGAGCCGCTGCCTCCTCGTATCCGGTAGTCCCGTTTATTTGTCCGGCAAAATAAAGTCCCTTGATTAATTTTGTTTCTAAAGTCGGATACAATTGAGTAGGTTGGAAAAAATCATACTCGATAGCATAACCCGGTCTAAAAATTTTTACATTCTCAAAACCCTCCACATTTCTCAATGCACGCAATTGAATATCCCAAGGTAAAGAAGAAGAAAATCCATTCAGATAATATTCGGTCGTCTTCTCTCCTTCTGGTTCCAAAAACAAATGATGACTATCTCGATCTGAAAAAGTATCTAATTTAGTTTCTATACTCGGACAATAACGAGGACCTATACTTTTTATCGTACCATTAAATAAAGGACTATCATCAAATCCTTCCCGCAAAATATCATGTACGACTTTATTCGTGTAGGCAATATAACAAGGTCTCTTCTCAAGTGAATTCGTATACGCGAAACTCAGAAAAGAGAATTTATGGAAATCATTATCTCCATCCTGACGGGTTAATTTAGAAAAATCAATACTTCGACCATCTATACGAACCGGAGTACCCGTTTTCATTCGCCCGACTGCAAAACCATATTCTTTCAACTGATCGGATAAACCATAAGTAGCCGGTTCTGAAATTCGACCACCGGGAAAGCTAACTCGTCCGATATGCATTAGACCGTTTAAAAAGGTACCATTAGTCAAAATCACACGACGGGAGCTAAAAGAAATCCCTAATCTAGTTTTGACCCCGGTAACTCGATCTTTATCCAAAAGAAGTTCTATCACATCATCCTGCCACAAATCCAGATTATCGGTATGCTCTACCCTATCTCTCCATTCAGCAGAAAAAATCATTCGATCACATTGAGCCCTCGGACTCCACATAGCAGGTCCTTTAGATAGGTTCAGCATACGGAATTGGATTGTACTTTTATCTGTTACAATGCCAGATCCACCACCTAAAGCATCTATCTCTCTAACAATCTGACCTTTAGCAATACCACCCATAGCCGGATTACAAGACATTTGCGCTATCTTATTCATATCCAATGTAATAAGTAGCGTCTTCGATCCTAAATTAGCTGCAGCACAAGCTGCCTCACAACCAGCGTGTCCGGCCCCTACTACAATAACATCATATACGGGCAGTAATTGTGACATAATTATATCGTTTTAAGCAATTCTAAGCAATGATTTTCATTTTGACGCATCTCTTTCGCGTCAGCATCTGATTTATCTTTAAAACCTATCAAATGAAGTACAGAGTGTACAAGTACCCTATGTAATTCATCTTCATAAGTTGTATTGAATTCTAAAGCATTGGATTGAACTGTATCAAGACTGATAAAAACATCACCTGACAATATTTTTCTCTCGGAGTAGTCAAAAGTAATAACGTCGGTGTAATAATCATGATTCAAATATTTCCTGTTTACATCCAAGATATAATCATCATTACAAAAAATAAAAGAGATCGTTCCTAATTGAAACGAATAATCATCAGCAACAGCTTGTAGCCATTGTTTCACTCTCTCTTCATTAAAAAAAGAAGGAATATCACATTCCTCACTAAAAAAAAGAAGTCCGCTCATCTATATATTATAAATTGAAAACCATGGTCACCTTTGATCCACCGTCTTCAAAAATCAAATCATCAGAAAGCGTTTTCATCAGGTAAAGACCACGTCCTGCATCTTTTTCTATATTATCCGGTAAAGTAGGGTCCGGGATATAAGAATAATCAAAACCTTCACCCTCGTCTTTCACGGCCACGAATAAACGCTTTTCTTCTTCGTAAACCGAAAACTTAACATGCTTTGAAGAATCCAGTTTATTTCCATAAAGAATTGCATTATTAACAGCTTCAATAACACACAAACTTATCTTGCCGAACACATCCGGTTCGACATTATAAACATCCGAGAAATAATCGATAAAGTTCTCAACTTTAACGATATTACCAATTTCAGAGGCAATCGAAAACTCTAATTTGTCCATCGCTTTTTCAAATAATTAATAACGATCATCGCAATCATAACCAAGCCTTTTTTACTCACCATTTTACTCATATTCCGCAGCTATAAAAAGCAGTATTCTCACTATTTACCGTCTAGCGAATGTAAGTAAAATATTTTTAAATACCAACCACCAATAAAGTATATTATTAATCTTTCAAACATACTCCTACTCTACCAAGGCGTTAACCATAATTGTGGATCTAAATTGTCTTTATCTCTCCAAACTTGAAAATTTAACGTACTGTTATTACCACTACTCACAGCCAGCTTGCCAATTTTTTGTTTCACATTGACGGTATCCCCCTTCTTAATAAATATCTCCACCAAGTTCGAATACACCGTCAGATAATTTCCATGCCGCACAATCACAACGTTATTATCTCCTGGGATAAACATTATTTCCGTCACTACACCCTTAAATACCGCTCTAACATCAGCATTCCGGGATGTCGTAATAGTAATTCCTGCATTATTTAACTTCACCTGTTTAAAAACAGGGTGTACATTCACCCCGAATTTCTCCGACACAAATCCCTGTTCAACAGGCCAAGGTAACTTTCCTCTATTTTTAGCGAAATCGTCGGAAATAAGTTTCTCTTCTGGTGTTAATTTATATGTAGAATTTTTACTCCCCGACTTTTTAGCCTGAGCAGCAATGAGTTTCTCCAATTCTTTTTTAAAACGTTCTCTGTTTTTAATCTCAATATTCAACTTTCGTAGAAGTTCTTTTTCCTTTTTCTTCAAATCCGCTATATACGTGTTCGCCTCATTTTGTTCCCTGATCAACTGATTATTTTGAGAAGTAATTTTAGACTGTGTTTCACTTTTCAGAATTATCAATTTACTCAATTCTCTATTAATAGCGGTCAATGAATCGTTTGTCTGCTCAATTAACTGAATCTGCCGCTTGGAATAGTCCTGAACCTGTTCAAAATATTTATACCGGGCATAAGCCTGAGCAAAACTCGAAGAAGAAAATATGTAGATCAATTTATCCGATTCATTTCTCTTTTTCCAAGTCTCGTACACCATCTTAGAATAGAATTCCAGCATCCGTTGTTTATCAGATTCCAAACCGTATTTAACAGACTCATTCTTTTTAATCTGACCATCAAGGTAATTCACCTCGTTCATAAGAGATTGAATCATCTCTTTTCCCTTATGGATTTTCTGGTTGATGATCGATACTTTCTGTATAGTAGAAGATTTATCTTTACGGGCATTTTCCAGTAACTTATTCAAATACGCAATTTCCTTCTCTGTCTTTTCATTTTTCTTTTTAATAGCGTCAATCGACTGCGAGTAAGAAAAAGTGAAAGAAAACAAGAAAATTACGATTAATATGTTACGACAAATATCCATGCTAATACATTCTTTTATACTTACTAGGTATTTTAAAATTAGGTGAAACTTCCACGTCAAATTCCAACCGGTCAAAATTCAATATAACCTCCCAATTATCATTATCCGAAAATACATTAAAAGTTATTTTTCCGGGAAATAATTTTCCACCAAAATCCTTTATATTCTTATATTTTACGCTCATTCCTACACCCTCTTCCAAATCCTCAATAGAAACAGCATTAGGTCTGAAACAATCCGGATCAATATGTATTTTCTGCAACACTAAAGAAAACTCTTTATTCTTTCTCCTTTTCTTGTATAATTTCTTCAATTTTCTCCCCAATGCTTTTTCTTCTAAACTATACAATACATAATCGTTACCCGACTTATCAAATTTATAACGCTTTCCCCGCACAGCCTCCGTGGTACAAGATTCAAAATCAAAGAATTGATTTGTTAGTATCCGTTGAAAACAATCAAATGTCAAACCCACGTCAAAACGTTCCGCAAAATAGCTATAATCCGAAACAAAATATTTCTTCTCTCTCGGGCTTATAAATTTAACGCTATCCGGAGTTAATAGTAGTCTGGCTACATCAACTCCCAAAGCAGCACTAACTGAAACCCATATAAAACTATCTCTTTGTATTCTTAAAATAGCTTTAAGACTATGGGAATTCTTGTTATCCTTCAAAGATAAATCAACTTTCTTCGCATATATAGTATTATAATCTAACTCGTTAGAAATAATATTTTTAAACAATTTTCCTTCGGTAATATTCGGTAAATCTCTGCGATTTTCCGTAATCTCCTTCACGGATCTACACGACACGAAACACAATAAAATCAATAATAAAACACAACTACTTCTCATGATCTACCGATAAACCATTCTCTATCTTATATTTTAAATCACCACATTCTTCATCTCTAAATTCCAATGCTTTCTGCCACATTTTCAAAGCCTCCTCCTTTTCTCCGTTCATGAATAAAATATCTCCATAGTGTTCATATAAAACTCCACTTGGGTTCTTCTCGTTCTCAATAGCTGAACGCATATAAAATTTAGCCAAAGAATAATTTTTACTTTTAAACAAGACCCAAGCGTAAGTATCCAAAAAAGTCGAATTATTCGGATCAGCACTCAATGCCGTTGAAATCATTTTTTCAGCTTTATCTAAATGCTCATTTCGCAATGAAAGATAATAGCTGTAATTATTTAATGTCATTATATCACCTGGATTTATCAACAAAGTACTGTCAAACATAGCAAAAGCCTGTTCAACACTATCCTGCTTATAATATACTTCACCAAGATAGGCAAAAAACTGAGCCTTAATAGGAGAATTATCCGGAGACAAGGCAAGTCCTTGTTCCAAATATCCCTTTGCTCTCTCTAAATCTTTTCGAATCAGTAAAGGCAAACTGATCATCACGTAAGGTAACGGCTCATTCGGAAAATATTTCAGACATTCCAACCCACCACGATACATAGCAGTCGTGTCTTCCAATTGATTATATAACATCAACAACTCTTCCCAAACCAAATAATTATTTTTCTCCTTAGAAATAAGAAATTCCAGCTCACCCTTACATTCCTCCAGCCTATTATATCGTTTCAAAAAATCAGCATTTAAAGTCCTAACGGCTATATCCTCAGGATATTTTTCTAACAATACTTGCACATAAGAATAGATATGATCCAAAGAAATATTCGCATCGTTTTGGTTAACTAATAACTTCAGCAAATATTGAACCTTCAATCCATTTTCAACCTTATCATTCAACAAGACCGAACGAATATATTTTTCCGTATTTAAAGAATCATTTTTTGTACGATAATAATCAGCTAAATAAAGTCGTACAAAACCATTGTCCGGATCATTTTTTACGATTTTATTCAATAATTGAAGACCTTTCTTCTCTTGATCATGTGACAAATACAGTTCAGCTAATAAACCCAAATAATCTGTTTTTTCAGGATATTTCTTCACCAACTTCATGATTTCCACCGAGGCATTTTTTACATCATTCATTTTGGAATACAATTTAGCCTTTTCAATAATAGCCGGCTCACTTATTCCAAACTGTTTCTCGTAACGGTCCAACACATTTATAGCCTTATCCCACTTTTCCACGGAAGAATATAAATCAGTCTCCACGATGTAAAAATCCTCTCTCTCGGGATGCAATAATATCAATTTATCATATACCTTACAGGCCTCTTCAATCATCGATTTTCTCTGCAAAATATTAGCCAACAATAAATTATACCAAATATTTGTCGGCTCCAATTCCACAGCCTCCCGCATCAGTTGTAAAGGTAGCGTATAATCCTCTCCTAATACCAATATACTAGATAATTCATAACGTACCGCGGCACTTTTGTTATAAATTTTCATACACTGATCGAAATAGGCAATAGCAGATTTCAAGTCACCTAAAACCTTACAACGTACCCCTTCCATGAAAGCATAATCAAACTGTACTTTAGCCTCACCTTCTAAAGTAGGTTCTACCACTTTCTTTTTATCAGCAAAAAGCTGAGTAGTACACAAAAGCAATAAAAAAACAAATAATAATCGACCTAGTTTAGTCATTATAAATGATTTATTGTTTACCCGTGTGACCGAAACCTCCTCTCCCTCTCTCCGTTTCGCCCAATTCCTCCACTTCAATTAATTCAGCCTGTTCAACCTTATTAATCACCATCTGGCAAATTCTGTCCCCGTCATTAATCTGTGTTACTTCATAAGACAAATTCACTAAAATAACCCCGATTTCCCCTCTATAATCAGCGTCAATCGTTCCCGGAGTATTCAACAAAGTGATTCCTTCGTTTAAAGCCAATCCACTCCGCGGACGCATCTGAGCCTCGTAACCATCAGGTAATTCGATAAATAAACCAGTCGGAACAAGTTTCCTTTCCAACGATTTCAACATGATAGGTTCATCAATATTAGCCCGTATATCTAAACCGGCAGATAATTTTGTCTTATATTCCGGAAGCGGATGCTTCGATTTATTCACTATTTTAATCTTCATTCTCTCTGTAAATTTGTATGTTAATCACATTTTAACTACTTCCATAAATTGCGCTAAGATAGCTATTTTTTATGAATTAACTTGTACATAAAATCTTTTGTCAGTAAAAAACTCATCTCTTTTTTTATAAAAATATACACGAAGAGTACGAATAACGGTAAACGAGCCAAACAAGTCACCAAGTTATTGTCAAATTTTATATAGCCACCGACAATATAGAACAATAAACAAATCGCAAAATAGAAAATAATCTTAGGTATATCATAATTGATCTTGTAAAAATGTCTTCCCAGGATAAAAGATAAAATCGTCATAACTAAAAAACACGTGAAAACGGAGTAGGCAGAAGCCATAAAACCTATTTTCGGCAAGAAAACCACGTTTCCTCCTATCGTGATCACGCAACCGATAATCGCCATATAAGCTCCGTATATCGTTTTATCCGTCAATTTATACCACAAGGACAACGAATAGTAAATTCCTTGGAACAAATTAGCCATCAATACCCAAGGCAATATCGTCAACCCGCTGAAATATTCTGATCCTAAGAAATATTTTAATACATCCAAAAAGTACATAACCCCTAAAAATATCATTAAACCGAATCCGGTAAAATAGAGCAGTACATCCTGATATATTTTCTTGGAATCGCTATGTTTGGCATAATTGAAAAAGAAAGGTTCGAAAGCAAAGCGGAAACCTTGTGTGAAAATATACATTACCAAAGCCAGTTTATAACTAGCCCCGTATATTCCGGTAATAGCCAAAGCCTCTTCCCCATCTCCTAAAATTTTAGGCATTAAAATCTTATCCCCCTGTAAATTAATCATTCCCGCAACACTTACAATCAAGATCGGGTATGAATATTTCAAAATATCTTTCAACAAAGAAAACGAGAAAACAAATTTAAACCGGAAAATATAAGGAAACAACATCACTAGCGTACAAATAGAAGAAACCAAATAGGAAATGAAAATATAAACAACTCCACCATCAGCCTGATAGAAAGGAACAGAAATCCCTTTCTTCTCCAAAAACGGACAAAGCAAATAGAAAAATAAATTCAACCCCACGTTAATGATTATATTCACGAATTTAATAACCCCGAAACGAAGGGCTTTTCCTTCCATTCTCAATAGGGCGAAAGGCAAAGTACTCACCACGTCAATCGCGATCGTTACAATCAATAAAACGAAGTAAATCGGGTGGTTCCCCACCTCAAGAAAACTGACAATTTGCGGGAGAAACGAAAAACAGAGTAATAAAAACAATGTCGAAGTAAAAAGTAAAGAAGTCAATAAGGTTGAAAACACCCGGTCTTTATTATCTTTAGTTGCAAAGCGGAAGAATCCTGTCTCTGTACCATAAGTCAACAATACAACTAATAAAGCGACATACCCCATTAAATTCGTAAATATACCATTATCGACCGGAGAAAGTACCCTGGTATACAGTGGAACCAGCAACCAATTTATAAACCGTCCAAGTATTGTCGAGAAACCATAAATCACGGTTTCCCCCATTAGTTTCTTTAAAGGATTCATAATAACTTTGTCTTCATTAAATGTGATTCAACAGACAAAAGTAACAAGTTCCCAACAACAATATCATATATATATTATCTTTTATTTTTTTTAAAAAGAAATATGAGTATTATGATAGACTGTGAGTTTTTGGTATAAAAAATAGACTATTCTTTTGTTTTAATCATTATTATTTATGGAGTGGAGAGTTATTCACAGGTTATAATTTTATTAATACTTGATAATGAGATCTATTTTTAAGTTATCCACAATTGTTAGTAAAACAGACTTTGAAAAAGTATTTGGTGAAATTCTCGTGAATTGATGTTAGTATTTTGTAGAAAGGAATTGGAATAATTTGAATAACTATTCTTGCATTTTTTAATTCTATTATTACTTGAATTCGAAATCGAGAAATCAAAATAAAGTTATTCTTTTTAGTTCTTTTTTATTCCACCATAAATACACGAGATATTAACAGTTACTAACAGGTAGAATATAAAAAAATTGGAAATAGAATTTTATTATATTCTATTTCCAATTTATTATGACAGAATGTGTTATCTCTTAAAAAGAAATACACGATTATTTTTTCATCTTTTCGATCATAGAGGTAGTTGAATATCCTTCAATGAAATTAATAGTAATCACTTCTCCTCCCTTGGCCTTTACTATATCGTGACCTACAATTTCTTCGGATTTATAATCTCCGCCTTTTACCAACACGTCTGGTTGAACGAAATCAATCAGATCACGAGGAGTGTCCGTATCGAAAAAGATCACTTCATCAACGAATACAAGAGAAGCTAATAATAATGCTCGAGCATTCTCGTCGTTTACAGGTCTGGAATCTCCTTTCAATCGCTTTACAGAAGCATCAGTGTTCAATCCGATCACCAATTTAGTTCCCAAAGAAGCCGCTTTAGCCAAGTATTCTATATGTCCTTTATGGAGAATATCAAAGCAACCGTTTGTGAAAACGATCTTATCATTTTTGAATCTCCACATACTCAGTGTATTTTCAGCTTCTTTTGTCGTATATGCGATTTTTTTCTCGATAAGTGATAAATAATCCATGATATGTCAAATAAGTTTATTAGTTGCGGTGTCCGGGAAAACCAACGTAGGTTTGTGTGATTTAGCCTCTTCAAAATCCATTGAAGCGTATGAGATAATAATGATCACGTCACCCACGGCACATTTACGTGCTGCCGGACCATTCAGGCAAATAATACCCGAATTGCGTTCTCCTTTGATGATATAGGTATCGAATCTCTCACCATTGTTAATGTTCACGATCTGAACTTTTTCGTTTTCGATCATGTTAGCTGCCTCTAACAGAGCTTCATCAATAGTGATACTGCCCACGTACTGAAGGTTAGCATCAGTAACGGTAACCTTATGAAGTTTAGATTTTACTACTTCTATAAACATCTTCGTGTTAGTTTAAAATACAATATTATCAATTAATCGGATTTTACCGGCATAAACCGCGATGCATCCAACTTTTACATTGTTTTCACTCCAGTCTTGAATAGTTTTCAGTTCTGTGTCGTCCACGATCTCAAAATATTCAGTTTCCAGATAAGGGTTTTTATTGATTTCGTCTACTACCCATTTTTTTAATTCTTCCACGTTCATTTGGGAAGTTAAGTGAGTAGCTTCTTCGAGTACTTTATGAATATGCGGGGCATTTTTCCTGTATTCCGGTTCCAGTAAAGTATTTCTGGAACTCATGGCCAGCCCGTCTGTTTCCCGGATGATAGGGCATGAAACAATTTCGAGATCATAATGTAATTGTTTCACCATGTTTTTAATCACTGCGATTTGCTGGAAATCCTTCATTCCGAAATATGCCCGGTGTGGCCGTACAATGTCGAATAATTTGCTTACGATTTGTCCCACGCCATTAAAATGTCCCGGACGTTTTGCTCCTTCCATAACACTTTCCACGTATCCGAAGTTAAATACACGTGTATCTTCTTCCGGGTACATTTCCTCCACGCTGGGAGCGAACACGTAATCACATCCGTTTTTTTCTAGTAAAGCTACATCTTTGTCCAGCGTACGGGGATAACGTTTCAAATCTTCTTTATCATTAAACTGCGTCGGGTTCACGAATACGCTGACCACGGCAATATCATTTCCTTTTTTACACGCTTTCACGAGGGATATGTGACCTTCGTGAAGTGCACCCATTGTTGGCACTAAACCCACCGTTTTTCCCTCACTCTTCAACTTCTCGATAACGGTGCTTAATTCCGTTTTCTTAGTTATAATATTCATGCTTATATTCTTGAAAATACGGGGTGCAAGTTTACAAACTATTTTCGATATAATGCAAAATTGAAAGTTGAAAATTCAAAATGATTATTTAAATAGTGAATGAATATTAGCGTGTATAGACGAGAGAGCATCCAGTAACTCGTTATGGGTAACGCCTTCCCGCATGACAATAAGAACTGTATCGTCACCGCCGATAGTTCCTAGTACCTCAAAATAATTTTCATTATCAATTAGAACGGTCACGGCTTTCGCATATCCGGGAAGAGTTTTCATCACGGCAATATTCCCTGAAAAATCAATGCTTGAAATGGCGTCCGTCACGATGGTGGATGCTTTTTCATCGGTTTGTTCATTCTGAATACTGTCCGGAATAATATATATGTAACCTTTATCTTTGTGAGGTATTTTAGCTACTCTCATAAATTTAAGATCGCGTGATAACGTGCTTTGCGTTGCCTCTACATTTAGTTCTTTTAGTCTGAACAATAGTTCTTCCTGCGAGCAGATCTGTTCGTTCTCAATAAGTTTTCGAATGGCCAATAGGCGTTTCGTTTTATTTCTCATAGGTGTTTATATTACGCCTCACAAAGTTAGGGAAATTTGTTTTATATTCAATATGGGAATATAAAATAAAGAGAGGATATTACAACCTTAATAACAGGGTATATTATGCGGATGCGAGGCATTTGGAAGTGGCACGATGAGAATAAAGTCGATACCTGTCATCACGGTTTAATAAGTTTTTGAATACAGTGTGTTGATATTCCTGTAATCTTAAAAATATTTATTTTCATAAATATGCTTTGTAAATTCATATATTCACTGTATTTTTGCATAAAATTTAATTTATAGTTGATTGATTGAATAAATATGCATGAATTAAAGAAAGCCCGTCTCGTTTTAGAAGACGGGACAGTTTATGAGGGAACTTCCTTTGGTTACGAGAAATCGGTGTCCGGGGAAGTTGTTTTTTATACGGCAATGACCGGTTATCCAGAGAGTTTAACAGACCCTTCTTATAGGGGGCAAATTCTGGTTCCGACTTATCCCATGATCGGAAATTACGGGGTCCCGGTCGATGACGAGCGAGACGGAATATCCAAGTTCTTCGAGTCGGATAAGATTCATTGTAAAGCTTTGGTCATTTCGGATTACTCTTCCCGGTATAGTCATTGGAATTCACAAAAAAGTCTCGGAGATTGGTTAAAAGAACAACAGATTCCGGGGCTTTTTGGTATAGATACCCGGGCATTGACTCAAAAGTTAAGGGATCATGGAGCAATGTTGGGTAAAATACTGTTTGATGATGAAGACATACCTTTTTACGATCCGAACAAAGACAATATCGTTGCCGAGGTTTCCACGAAAAAGATTATGGAATACGGGAATGGGAAATATAAAGTGGTTTTGGTGGATTGCGGGGTAAAAAACAATATATTGCGATGCTTGTTAAAACGGGATGTTACCGTGAAACGAGTTCCGTGGAATTACGATTTCACGAAGGAAAAATTCGATGGTATTTTTCTTTCTAATGGGCCGGGAGATCCCTCTCGTTGCGAGGAAACGATAGAGCATATACGGAAAGCATTGAAAGGAAATACCCCTATCATGGGTATTTGTTTGGGAAATCAACTCATGGCAAGGGCTGCCGGGGCCTCTACCTATAAATTAAAATACGGTCATAGAAGTCACAATCAACCGGTCATGAACCCCGGTGGAACCCGTTGTTATATTACTTCCCAAAATCATGGATTTGCGATAGATGAGACAACACTTCCCACTGACTGGGAACCGCTGTTCGTGAACGTGAATGACGGCACAAACGAGGGCATCCGGCATAAGAAAAAACTTTTTTTCTCGGCTCAATTTCACCCGGAGGCATCGAGTGGTCCTGTGGATACGGAGTTTCTTTTTGACAATTTTATTGCTGCAATGAAAACATCAAAAAAGTAATTGAAAACAAATTAATTTACGATTGATTAATTACGATTTATGAGTAAAAGCGGGGTGATTAGTGGGTTATAATCTAAAATTTTAAATCTAAAATAAGAATGGGTATAGCAAAGGTATTGCTTCTGGGATCGGGAGCGTTGAAAATAGGGGAGGCCGGAGAGTTTGATTATTCAGGATCACAGGCTTTGAAAGCACTTCGGGAAGAAGGTATTTACAGCGTGTTGATAAATCCGAATATAGCCACGGTACAGACATCGGAAGGGGTAGCCGACAAGATATACTATTTACCCGTGACACCGGAATTCGTGGAACAGGTGATCGAAAAGGAACGTCCGGATGGTATTCTTCTTTCTTTCGGGGGACAAACTGCATTGAATTGTGGAGTGGCTCTTTATAAATCGGGTGTTTTAGAAAAGTATAACGTGCAAGTACTCGGAACGCCTGTACAAGCCATCATAGATACCGAAGACCGGGAAATCTTTGCTGGGAAATTGGCAGAAATTAACGTGAAAACACCAAAAAGTATTGCTGCCAGTGACATGGAAGAAGCATTCGCTGCGGTGGATAAACTAGGTTTTCCGGTGATTATTCGGGCTGCTTACACGCTGGGAGGATTGGGTTCCGGTTTTTGTTCGAATAAAGAAGAGTTGGAACGGTTGGCTACGAGTGCTTTCTCTTATTCTCCTCAGGTTTTAGTGGAAGAATCTTTGAAAGGATGGAAGGAGGTAGAATATGAAGTAGTGCGTGATAAATACGATAACTGTATTACCGTCTGTAACATGGAAAACTTCGATCCGTTGGGAATTCATACCGGGGAGAGTATAGTAGTTGCTCCATCACAGACTTTAAGTAATAGTGAATACCATAAATTGAGATCGATAGCTATAAAAATAATCCGGCATATAGGCATCGTGGGTGAATGTAACGTGCAGTATGCTCTGGATCCGAACTCGGAAGATTATCGGGTAATAGAGGTAAACGCTCGTCTTTCACGGTCCAGTGCATTGGCATCCAAGGCAACCGGGTACCCTTTGGCTTTTGTTGCCGCGAAATTGGGTATGGGATACGGGTTACACGAGATCAAAAACTCGGTAACCAAAGTCACCACCGCATGTTTCGAGCCGGCATTAGATTACGTGGTTTGCAAAATACCTCGTTGGGACTTGAATAAATTCGAGGGAGTTTCTAAAGTGATTGGTTCTTCCATGAAAAGTGTGGGAGAAATCATGGCTATCGGACGGTCTTTTGAGGAGGCGATTCAAAAAGGAATTCGGATGATCGGGCAGGGAATGCATGGTTTTGTCGGTAATGTGTTGAAAACAAAAGATATTGATGAAGAGTTAGTCAATCCGACAGATTCCAGGATATTTGCCATTGCCGGGGCTTTCGACAAGGGATATAGCGTAGATAAAATTCATGAATTGACGAAAATTGATCATTGGTTCTTGCAACGATTGGAAAACATTCACTTGTTAAAAGAAGAATTAAGTAAGTTTGATAAAGAAACGAATGTCAGTGAAAGTTTATTGCGTAAGGCAAAACAATATGGTTTCTCTGATTTCCAAATCGGACGATTAACCGTGAAGAATACCTCGTTATCTCACCATGAGAAAATGTTGAAGGTTCGGGATTATCGGAAAAAACTGGGAGTGTTGCCATGTGTGAAACAAATTGACACGCTGGCGGGTGAATATCCGGCTATGACAAATTACTTGTATGTTACCTACAACGGGTCCGAAAATGACGTGAAATACGAACATGACGGGTGTTCCGTGATCGTATTGGGGTCGGGGGCTTATCGCATCGGTAGTAGCGTGGAATTCGATTGGTGTGGTGTGAGTGCTTTGAATACAATCCGGAAAGTCGGCTATCGTTCGGTGATGATTAACTATAACCCCGAAACGGTCAGCACGGATTACGATACTTGCGATCGCCTCTATTTTGATGAATTGTCGTTCGAACGGGTGATGGACATTGTCGAACTTGAAGAATCGAAAGGAGTAATTGTTTCCACGGGTGGCCAGATTCCGAATAACTTGGCTATGCGGTTACACGGCCAACACGTGAATATTCTAGGGACTTCTCCCGAATCCATCGATCGGGCAGAAGACCGTCAGAAGTTCTCTACCATGTGTGACGAGTTGGGTATTGACCAGCCACGGTGGAGTGAATTAACGAGTATAGAAGACATTTATCATTTCGTGGATACCGTGGGTTTTCCCGTGTTGATTCGTCCTTCTTACGTGCTATCCGGGGCTGCGATGAACGTGGTGTCGAATAAAGATGAGTTGTTACATTTCTTGGAGTTAGCGGCAGAGGTATCGAAAGACCATCCTGTTGTGGTGTCCGAGTTTATCGAACAGGCGAAAGAGGTAGAGATTGATGCCGTGGCACAAGAGGGGGAGGTGAAGGCTTACGCTATCAGTGAACACGTGGAATTTGCCGGAGTACATTCCGGTGATGCGACTATTGTTTTTCCGGCACAGAAACTTTATGTGGAGACAATCCGTCGAATTAAAAAGATTGCCCGTTCCATCGCTAAAGAACTGAACATATCCGGTCCGTTTAATATGCAGTTTTTGGCGAAAGACAATGATATAAAGGTCATCGAGTGTAATTTACGGGCATCGAGAAGTTTCCCCTTCGTGTCGAAAGTATTGAAATATAACTTTATCGATATGGCCACTCGAATTATGTTGGGCGAGAAAGTTGAATCCTTGAATAAATCGGTATTTGATCTGGATTACGTGGGAGTGAAGGCCTCACAATTCTCTTTTGCCCGGCTTTTGAAGGCTGATCCTGTGTTGGGAGTGGATATGGCATCCACGGGAGAAGTAGGCTGTATAGGGGAGAATTATTACGAGGCTATATTGAAAAGTATGCTTTCTGTCGGCCATCGTATCCCGAAGAAGAACATTTTGATTTCTTCCGGTCCGACTCGTTCCAAAGTAGAGTTGCTGAACTCTACCCGGATGCTGATCGAAAAAGGGTATAATATTTACAGCACGGCAGGAACGGCTAAATTCTTTAAAGAGAATGGAATTGATACTCAAATCCTTTACTGGCCGGATGAAGATAAGGAACCAAATATCATGGAATATTTGCATGATCGGAAGATAGATCTGGTTATCAATATCCCGAAAAATCACACGAAGCGGGAACTGGATAATGGCTATAAAATCCGTCGTGCTGCCGTGGATTACAACATCCCGTTGATCACGAATGCCCGTTTGGCCAGTGCTTTCATCTATGCTATTTGCAAGGTAGACCCTACCGAGATTGCGATTAAGAGTTGGGATGAATACTAGGAAGATGAAAGATAAAAACTAAAAGTTAAAAGCTGATGAAAGCATTCCTCCAACTTTTATCTTTTAGTTTTTTCAGTAGGTTAATCCGAATGCCCAAAGAGGAATAATGTTTTTGTATCCGTATTCGATATCATCTTTTACGACATAAGCATTTTCTATTCCTTCAATTTGCTTTTGTGCTTTATTTTTGCCGCCAATTTCAAAGGTATATTTACCAATATTGAAATCTGCAACGGATGATGTGGTGACTTCTTGGGTGGTTCGCATCAAAGAAAAGAACACCGTTTCCCTCACGTTTCCAATATCTGGTATAGTGTCTGAAATGGCGTATGCAAGATTTGTATTATTAAGATACACTTTGTCCACTTTACCAAGTAGTTTTATTCCTTTGGTATCATTCCGTAATTGGTTGATTACTCCTGCTTTTTCGAGATAGAACATCAAGTCGGGTACAAAATTACGGTTCACATCTAAATCTCTTGAAAGTTTCGAGAAATTCGGTTTAAAGGGAACACTTTGTGCCACGATATATAGTAATCTTTTTAGCTTTTGTGCCGTGGAAATATTCATTTGTGCGAAATGGGGAATATCATTTTCAAGTGTTTGATTTAAAACACTTTTCAAACGAATGTAATAACCGTCTTCTTTAAAAAACGGGTAATAACCCTGTTGTAAGTACTCTTTAAATAATTGTAATGGGCGTTCCTTATCGTATGGGAATTGTATTTTATTAGATAATATGTCTTCGAATGAATGTAAGGGTAATTTTATATTTTTGGCTATATTCAGATATTCCCTGAATGACAATCCTGTCATGTGATATTCTAATTTGCGACGGCTGAGATCGGCTCCTCCTTGTTCCAGATCAAGAATAGAAGAACCCGTGTATATTACGTTTAGTTCGGGAATTTGATCATATATATTTTTAATCTCTCTGGACCATGCTTGATATTTATGGATTTCGTCAATATATAACTTTTTTCCCCCTTGCTGATAAAATTTCAGTGCAAGATCGTAAAGTGTATTTGTAGAAAAATAGAGGTCATCTGCCGTGACAAAAAGAGTTTCATTAATGTTATCATGGAGTTTTATATGTTGTAATAGCAAGGTGGTTTTGCCGACTCCTCTTGCTCCAAGTATAGCTACCAGACGGCTGTTCCATGAAATTTGATCGTGTAGATAACGTATGAAATCTGTTGTGGTGTTGTTCAAAAGTAATCTAAATGTTCTAAATAGATTTTCCATATATTGATGTTTTTCAGGTCATTTCTGCAAATCTAATAAAAATTGCATGATATAACAAGCAATAATTAAATAAAACTGCAAGTTGCATCTTGCAGTTTTGCGAGGTAATAATTATTTTTTGGGTATTTGACCTTAAATTGCTAGTTTTGTAATAATCATTGATAACAAAAATAGGTACTTATGACGAGTAAGAAATTGAAAAGAATTCTATATGTTTTTGCGATTTTAATCATGTTGGTATTGGGAGTTGTCATGTGGATGCAATCATCCGGTGGAGTTGTTGAGGAACAGACGTTTACTATTAATAATAAGCAATTAGCCACTTTCGTCTATAACACGGAAACAGAAACTCCTCAAAGGTTACATATCACGGTAAAAGGTACCTTGGATTGTGATGCTATTTTGACCATAAGAGAGGACGGTGAAACTAGTGGGATTCGTTCCCGTCGCTCGTTTCCATTAAAAGCAGGAGAACTGAAAGATCGGGATTTCCAGACGATGTGGACTCATACTGGGATGATCATAGAATTCAAAACGGATGGATGTACTGCTAATGATGTAAAGGTTAAGATTGAGGTTTTGGAGTGAATGAACGTAATTGTCTAGAACTAGCTCCCTAGTCCCTCCTTTCTTTATGGTTGGGCTACCCTTTCCCTAGAGCATGAACATAGCATATACATAGCAAGTACACAACATCAATATCGGGAAGTGTATGTGTTATGTTTGTGTGGAATTGGTGTTGCGTTAGTGTCCCTGTGTAAGGGTTAAGAAGAGATAGGCTATGTGGAGAAAAGCTATTATGGAGAATAGTATAACGGAATGGAAACATATTACTAATTTTGATGGAAAATATACTGAAATGATACAGTCTTATTGTTTACAGACAATCCCTTTCACTTATATTTTGGATGAGGATAATATGATTGTAGATAAAGGATTGAGTGGAGATATATTAAGAGAGAAAATAGGAGAATTGCTAAAAAAGAATAAATAGAATTTAACGAGATATTTGTTAGATTAGGTGCGTGCTTTAAGAGGGTGTCTCAAAACCAAATTTGAGACACCCTCTACAAATTTAATGAATGAAGTGTAAATTAGTTAGTTATCTGTATAGGATTCGTGCATTATCCGTTGAATATAGGGTGTACTTAGGGATTAAACACGTATCACTTTCGAATCAAAGACGTTTCAAAGACGTTCAGGGGTGTCTTTGATTGGAGAATGAAAGGAAAATGCTTCCCGTTTAATAGAGTATTTCATTTGTTTTTCAAGCTTTGTATTTCGTGAAACATATGCTATCTATTAGATTAAATATAAGAAGATGAGTGACAGACGATATCCTATCGGTATTCAGAATGTCAAGAAGTTTTGATCGTTTTTATGGAAGTACAAAGAGAGATTATTCTTGATTGGTAGAGATATAAATTTAATTTTCTAACTTTGTAAGCTAAAATAAAAACGAGAAGTGATGTTTAAAAGATATTGGAAAGATTTTGCCATTTTCTGGGGGCTGTTTATTGTTTTTGTTGCGGGAGTATTTTTCTTTTTTTATCTCGTTTCGGCAGGTAAATTAGGTTTTATGCCCACATTCGAGGAGTTAGAGAACCCCAAGAATAAATTTGCCACGGAGATTTATTCCGAGGACGGAAAGATTTTAGGAAAGTATTTCGAGGGGAGTGAGAACCGTCGGTATATGGACTATAAGGATATACCCCAAAGTGTTATTGATGCGTTGATTGCCACGGAGGACGTACGTTTCTATGATCATAGCGGTATTGACGTGCGGGGGTTGTTCCGGGTGGCACAAGGTATGTTGACCGGAAATTCTTCTGCCGGGGGGGGAAGTACGATCACGCAACAGTTGGCGAAAATGTTGTTCCCGCGGGAGGCGAACCAGAACTTTATGGAGTTGGCCATGCGTAAATTCCGGGAATGGGTGATTGCGGTGAAGTTGGAGAAGAGCTACACGAAGGAAGAGATTATCACGATGTATCTTAATAAGTTTGACTTCTTGAACTTGGCGGTCGGTATTAATTCTGCCGCTAATATTTATTTCTCGACAACGCCCGATTCTTTGAAGGTGGAACAAGCCGCCATGTTGGTGGGAATGGCCAAGAATCCTTCGCTTTTCAACCCGGTACGGAGACCGGAGAAGACGTTAGGACGCCGGAACGTGGTGTTGGGGCAAATGTTGAAATATGACAAGATTTCACAGATTGAATTTGATTCATTGAGGGGGCTGCCTTTGGGATTGGACTTCCATAAGGAGGATCATAAAGAGGGAATTGCGACCTATTTCCGGGAATATTTGCGGTTATACATGACAGCATCCAAACCGGATAAAAAGAATTATAGCAAGTGGAGTAAGGACCAGTATGCGGTAGATTCTTTGGCGTGGGAAACGAATCCACTGTACGGGTGGTGCAACAAGAATCTGAAATCAGACGGTTCGTATTATAATATCTACACGGACGGGTTAAAAATTTATACGACGTTGGATTCCCGTATGCAGAAATATGCGGAAGAAGCCGTGACGGAGCATCTGGGTGGTACGTTGCAACCGGCGTTTATGGCCGAGAGAAATAGAAAAGCTCATCCGCCTTTTTCGAATGATTTGACGGTTTCTGAGATCAATGATATTTTAAACACTTCTATTCGTCGTACCGAGCGTTATCGGTCAATGAATAAGGCGGGTAAAAGTTTCCAAGAGATAAAAAAATCTTTTGATAAAGCGATTCCGATGTCTGTTTTCACTTGGAAAGGTATACGGGATACCGTGATGAGTCCGTTGGATTCGTTAAAGCATTATAAGTCATTCTTCCGGGCCGGATTCATGGCGATGGAACCTTCTTCGGGACATATCAAAGCATACGTGGGAGGACCGGATTACCGTTATTTTCAATATGATATGGTGAGTACCGGAAAACGGCAGATAGGTTCAACAATCAAACCGATTCTTTACACGTTGGCGATGCAGGAGGGACTGGGACCTTGTGATCAAGTGTTGAACGTGCAACAGACGTTTGTTTTGCCGGACGGGACGACCTGGACACCTCGCAATTCCACGGATAAACGGGAAGGTGAGATGGTGACTTTGAAATGGGGATTGGCAAATTCTGTGAATAATATTTCCGGCTGGGTATTGAAGCAATTTACCCCGGAGGCAGTCGTGCAGATGGCTCATCGAATGGGGATCACGAGTTATATAGACCCGGTTCCTGCTATTTTCTTGGGATCTTCCGAGGTTTCCGTGAAAGAGATGGTCGGTGCGTTCTCGATATACGCGAATAAGGGTGTGTATAATGTGCCGATGATGGTAACGAAAATAGAGGATAAGTATGGTAACGTGTTGGCGAATTTCTACCCGGAATCCAGAGAGGTGATTACTGAAAACACGGCATTCTTGATGGCGAATTTGTTGCAGGGAGTTGTGGATGAGGGAACGGGTCGTCGTTTGCGTTTCCGGTATGGTTTTAAGAATCAAATCGGGGGAAAGACCGGAACGACGCAGAATCACTCTGACGGTTGGTTTATCGGGATCACGCCTGATCTTGCCGGAGGGGTTTGGGTAGGAGCGGAAGACCGTTCTATCCATTTCCAGAATTTGGCGAATGGGCAGGGAGCCAGCATGGCACTCCCGATTTGGGCTTTGTTTATGCAGAAAGTATATGCGGATAAATCTCTTGCTGTGCCGCAAGGTGATTTCCAAAAACCGAATGGGGTGAACCATGTGCTTGATTGTGGGGATGCGGATAGAGAGGGAATGACGGATTATGATTCTTCAGATGAAATCTTTGATTAATTGAAAATGGAGAATTGAAAATGAAAGAAGTGAATGTTGTTGCAGATAAATTCTTTCGGTTTGCAGTACGGGGTGTTAATTTGTACAAGTTTTTATGTGCGGAACGAAAAGAGTTTATTTTGTCCAAACAATTACTTCGAAGTGGAACGGCAATAGGTGCTTTGATTATCAATTTTCAATTGTATGGCTAAAACAAAAACCGTGTACGTTTGTCAGAATTGTGGGGCGAAGGAGTCCAAGTGGGTGGGAAAATGCTCTACTTGTGGGGAATGGAATAGTTTTGTAGAAGAGGTGGAGGTTTCTACCAAAGGAAACCGGGTGGCTTCTATAGTGGGGGCCAGTTCCTCTCGGCCTTTGAAGTTGTCGGAAGTGAAGGCGAATGCCGATGAGCGTATGGATACCGGGGACGGGGAGCTGAACCGGGTGTTGGGAGGTGGCATCGTGCCGGGGTCTATGATTCTACTGGGAGGAGAACCGGGTATCGGTAAATCGACATTAGTATTGCAATTTGCCTTACATAATCGCTGTGGGAAGGTGTTGTATGTTTCCGGGGAGGAGAGTGTGTCGCAGATTAAGATGCGGGCACAAAGACTAGGGGCGGAGAATGACGATTGTTTGTTTCTTTCGGGAAATTCGTTGGAAACGGTACTAGAACATTCCCGTGCGCTTGAACCGAAATTATTGATTATTGACTCTATACAGACGCTGGCAACAGAGAGTGTGGATGCTATTCCGGGGAGTTTATCACAAATCCGGGAGTGTACCAACGTGTTGTTGCGTTATTCGAAAGAAAATACGATTACGACTATTTTGATCGGGCATATCACGAAAGACGGTCAGTTGGCCGGCCCGAAGATTCTGGAACACATGGTGGATACTGTATTGCAATTTGAAGGAGATCAGCAACACATGTATCGAATCCTGCGGTCTATGAAGAACCGTTTCGGTTCAACTTCCGAGATTGGTATCTACGAGATGTTACAATCCGGTTTGCGACAAGTGGCCAATCCTTCCGAGTTGTTGTTATCCAACCATGATCAGGATTTAAGTGGGGTCGCTGTTTCTGCCACTATGGAGGGTGTTAGAACGATTTTATTGGAAGTGCAGGCCTTGGTTAGCACGGCAGCTTACGGGACGCCTCAGCGGTCTGCAACGGGCTTTGACACGCGACGGTTGAATATGTTGCTTGCCGTGTTGGAAAAACGTGTGGGTTTCCGGTTGGCGGCGAAGGATGTGTTCTTGAATATTGCCGGAGGAATACGGGTGAGTGACCCGGCTTTGGATTTAGGGGTCGTGATGGCGGTTCTTTCTTCAAATATAGATGCCCCGATCCCCACGAATACCGTGTTTGCCGGGGAAGTCGGTTTATCGGGAGAGATTCGTGCCGTGAGTCGTATTGAGCAACGGGTACTAGAGGCTGAAAAACTCGGTTTCCAGCAAATATTTGTTCCGGCGGGAAACAAGAAAGCTCTGACAAAAGTCCCTGCACATATAAAAGTAAGATTTGTTTCCCGGGTGGGAGATATTTGTCGTGAGTTATTCAGCTAAATCGTTTATTCATATTGCATTTTTTTGAACTGACTATTTTGTAACTTACAAAATAATCAGTTATATTTGTTTTGGAATAAACGAATAAAGAGATATGGAAACGCCTTTTGTTTTTGGGAAAATAGCTACAGATCAAAATTTCACTGATCGACGAGTGGAAACAGAACGTTTGCTACAGAATTTCAGAAGTTTGACAAACACGATTATTATTTCTCCTCGTCGTTGGGGAAAATCATCGTTAGTGATACATGCAGCTAAACAACTCTTAATGTCTGAAGAAAATGTGAAATTATGCATGATTGATCTTTTTAATGTGAGGGAAGAGGAAGAGTTTTATACGTTACTAGCGAAAGAAGTTTTAACATCAGTATCTTCTAAGTGGGAAGAAATAGCGGTAAATGCCAAAAACTTCCTTGCTCGCTTGATTCCCCGGATTTCTTTTACGGCTGATGTGGAGAGTGAATTATCCTTTGGGATTGGTTTGGAGGAATTGAAACGTAATCCGGATGATATTTTAGACTTGGCAGAGGCTTTGGCTGTATCTAAAAATATTCGTTTAATTATTTGTATTGATGAATTTCAGAACGTGGCTAATTTCGGGGATTCTTTGGCGTTTCAAAAGAAGTTAAGGGCACATTGGCAGCGGCATTCACATGTCACTTATTGTTTGTTTGGTAGTAAGCGGCACATGCTGATGGATGTGTTTGCGAATGTTTCTATGCCCTTTTATAAATTTGGGGACTTAATGTTTCTTCAAAAAATAGAAACGGAAGAATGGATCCCGTTTATCCGGCAAAAATTTCAGATGGCTAATAAGGTCATTGAACGGGATGAAGTTCAATTATTGGTGGAATTGGTGGACAATCATCCGTATTATGTGCAGCAACTAGCTCAACAGGTGTGGCTTAGGACAGAGAAATTAGTGGTGCCATCTATTGTTAAGGAGGCGTATAATGGATTGATTGATCAGTTAAGTTTACTTTTTCTGAATAGTATGGAAACGTTTAGTAATGCCCAACTTGGTTTTTTGAAGGCACTAATAGCAGGGGAGAAACAATTAAGTTCAAAACAAACATTACAGGCTTATCGGATTGGTACTTCTGGAAACGTGGTTAGAATAAAGCAGGCTCTCATGGAACGGGAAGTGATTGATTTGCAAGGTAATAAAATTACGTTTCAGGATCCTTTATTCGAGGCATGGTTGAAACGGGATTGGTTTAAATGAAAATGATGCGACTGATTGTTTTGTAAGTTACAAAATAATCAGTCAATAAATATTACTCCAATTACTATTCTTGTTTCTCTTTATAGAAGTGATGTGAGAAATCGAATATTTTTATGTAAGTTTACACGGTAAAACTTGACGAGTGAATTGGAATGCCCAGATATTAATTGATTTTCAGAAAGGGAAGCTGGATTTACTGTACCGGAATGTTTATCCGGGATTAATCTTGTATGCCATCAAGTATTTGGGAGAGGAAAGCGAGTTTCTAGCAGAGGATTGTGTGCAAAATGCCATTTTTAGTGCTTGGGAAAGAAGGAATAAGTTTGATTCCGTGTACACGTTCAAGGCTTTTCTTTATATGGCGATCAAAAATGATATCATCAGTATTCACCGGAAAAATTCAGCCCGGGAACGATACGTCCGGGAGTTAGAAGATGCATCTTGTTTTGCCAATTCGGTCATTGATCAAGAGGCTCAGACATTGTTGTATAGTGCCATCGAGGAGTTGCCGGAGAAAGCAAAAATTGTTTTTGAAATGAGCTTTATGGAAGGGTTAAAGAATGTGGAGATTGCGGAAAAACTGGGTTTATCCGATAGTTCGGTGAAAAAATACAAGGCGAGTGCCTTAGATTTCTTGCGCAAAAAACTAGAGTCTTCTTTATTTTTGTTCTTATTTTCAGGTTTGTAGAAATTATTTTGAAAAAACTTCAATTTTTTATTGCCCCTTTTGAGGGGTGTTGCGTTATAGGGGAAATTTAAAAAATAACCGTATGATGATGTGTGGGAGTGAAAAATGGTTTCGAATAGCCGGATTACTTGCCCGACAGCGGGTCGGACAACTTTCCGAGAAGGAACTTCGGGAATTGGAAGAATGGAGAGAAGCTTCTTCGGAAAATAAGTTGTTGTATGATCGTTGGCAAGATGGAGAATTTCTAGAGGCCAGTTTTAAAAGTTACCAAAGAATAGGCCGTCGGAAGGCATTGTTGGATATGGAAAAGCGAGTACAGTTCCAACGTAAGAAGAAGTTGAGATTACAGGTTCTACGTTGGGGAAGTGTGGCGGCAGTATTTGTTATGGTTGTGTTGAGTAGCTTATATTTGTTCGATAGAGAAACAGAAAAAACTGTAAAGGAACAGGTTGCAATTGCTTTGATGAAACCACAGCGTCCCGTGTTAAGGTTAGATAATGGGACGACAATGTTGTTGGATAGTTTGAAGGGGAATTTTGAAGAGGCTGGAGTTTTAGTAAAGAAAGCCGGGGAATCAACGTTGTCCTATTCGGCAGAGAATTTGTCACAAGTTACACAATTAGCTTATAATACTATTGAAGTTCCAAAAGGAGCAGAATTCGATTTGATTTTGTCGGATGGAACTCACGTTTGGTTGAATGCTGATTCTAAATTGAAATATCCGGTTACTTTTGGAAATGATGCACGAGAGGTGGAATTAGAGGGAGAGGGATATTTTAAAGTGACGAAAGATGAGAAAAAGCCTTTCCGTGTTGTCGTGAAAAAACAGACTGTGGAGGTATTAGGAACTGAGTTTAACGTGGATGCCTATCCGGGAGAGAGGAACACGTATACCACTTTGGTCAGTGGGAAAGTGAAGGTGGATGCCGATGGGCAGACCGTGATTCTTAACCCGGGGATGCAATCCGTGGTAAATGATGAAAAAATGTACACCCGAAAGGTAAACGTGGCGGAGGTAATAAGCTGGCGAAACGGGATGTTCGTGTTAGAGAATCATACCTTGGAGGAGATCATGTCGAAACTGGCTCGTTGGTATGATTTCACGGTTTTTTATCAAAATATGTCTTTGAAAGAGGCTACATTTAAAGGAAAGATTCCTCGTTATGCTTCTTTCGAGTCGGTATTGAATATATTGGAGAAAACGGGTGAGGTAAAGTTTAACGTGAAAAATCAAATAGTAACTGTTTATCAATAAATAAAAAAGGGGAATTTGGTCGATTCCCCCTTTATCAAACATCTGTTGGTCGCAGATGAATGTTTAATGTAATACTTTACAAATGTATGAAAAAAAGGAGTATGACTTGTAGTCTTCTTGTGAGAAGATTGCGAAAAATTCTGTTAGTTATGACATTGAAAGTTCTTATTTTGCTTGTTGCGTTTGGTTCTGTTAGTGCCATGGGTTACTCGCAAGAACAAAAAATGGATGTGGTATTCCATGACGAGATGCTTGAAAACGTGCTGGAATATTTGAAGACGAACACGGATTACGAGTTCGTGTATCGTAGAGAAAGTTTGGGAAATCTCAAAGTGAAGAATGTCGAATTGAAAGACGTGACATTGAAACAGGTTTTGGATCAAGTGTTGCGTCAGAATGGTTTTGATTACGAGATTGTCGATAAGATCGTGATTGTCCGTAAGATTGCCCTGAATCAACAGAAAAAGGAAATCAAGATTACCGGCCGGGTGACGGATGAGAAAGGGGAAGTTTTACCGGGGGTGACCGTGATCGTGAAAGGAACTCAACTAGGGACGGCTACCGATATGGACGGAAAATATTCGTTGACATTACCCGAGGGGAAAGAAAATCATACATTGGTTTTCACCATGGTCGGCATGGAGACGAAAGAGGTGGTGGTTGGTAAACAGACCGGGATTAATGTTGTGATGAAGGATGTCGTGAGCGAGTTGGATGACGTGATCGTAACGGGATATTATACTCAGGCAAAAAATAGTTTTACCGGAGCTGCACGTACAATTACGGCAGAAGAATTACAACAGGGTGGAAATCAGAATATCCTGAGTGCCTTACAAAATATTGATCCTTCGTTTGTGAAGCTTGCTAATAACCAGATGGGTTCGAATCCGAATACCATTCCTGATTTTCAGATCCGGGGAGCTGGGAGTATTAGCGGGGTTCGGGACGAGTATTCTGGGAATCCCAATATGCCGGTATTTATTGTTGACGGGTTTGAAACTACCGCGGAGAAAGTGTTTGATATGGATCCTTATCGGGTGGCCACGATCACGTTATTGAAAGATGCTGCGGCCACGGCTATCTACGGTTCTCGGGCCTCGAACGGGGTGGTGGTTATCACGACGGTGGCTCCTGCCGGTGGGAAGATGTCGGTAAGTTATAATGGGGATATGACTTTTTATGCGGCTGATCTGACGGACTATAATTTGTGTAATGCCGAAGAGAAACTGAACTTGGAAGTATTGTCAGGAATGTATGATATTTCCAAACGACTTCATTATACTCAGGATAAATTCTCCGATAAGGTGTACATGGATGAGGCTTATAATCAGCGTTTAGCTAATGTCCGGGAAGGTGTAAATACCTATTGGTTGGACAAACCGTTGAATAACGTGACGCTTGCTCATAAACACTCTTTGCGATTGGATGGGGGAAACGATTATATCCGTTACGCGATGGAGGTGAATTATAATAATACTCCCGGTGTGATGAAGGAGTCCGGGCGTGAACGTATCGGGTTGGGGATGGAATTACAATATATCTATAAAGGATTGACTTTTAGGAATCAGTTGAATTATTCCCGGGTAAAGGCAAAGAACTCTCCTTATGGAAGTTTCAGTGAATACACGAAAATGAATCCTTACGTGAAATACAAGGATGAAGAGGGTAATTTGATTTACACGGTGGATCAGGATGATCGTTGGCATCCGACAGTTCGAAGTTTGTTTATTTATAACCCTTTGTATAACGCGACTTTAAACGTGACGGACGAGTCCGGGTATAATGATTTGACGAATTTGTTCGGGATCGATTGGTATATTTTGGAAGGATTACGTTTGAAGGGCAGTTTCTCTTTTACGCTTCAAAATACATTCGAGGATGTGTTTAAACCTGCCAAGCATACTGATTTTGCGGAATATACCGGGGATGATTTTGATCGTCGGGGATCCTACACGGCTTCGAGGGGAGATAATTTCAGTTATGATGCCAGTGTCGTTTTGAGCTATTTCTGGCGGCATCAGAAACATGTGATTAATTCAAATCTGGGATGGAATGTGCAGCAAAACCAGACAAAATCATTTACCGTGAGGACGGAAGGTTTTCCGAATGAAAATCTGGACTACATCAGTTTTGCCACTCAATACGAGAAATCGGGTTCTCCGGAGGGGGATGAATATACCTCTCGTTTGGTCGGCTTTCTCGGGAATTTGAATTATAGTTATGACGAGCGTTTCTTGGTGGATCTTTCTTTCCGTGAGGATGCCTCTTCCCAGTTTGGTTCGGATAACCGTTGGGCGCCTTTCTGGTCGGCAGGTTTGGGATGGAATTTGCATCATGAGAAATTTCTGAAGAATGTGAATTGGCTGCAACAATTAAAGATCAGGGGTTCGTACGGGTTGACCGGAAGTCAGAATTATGACCCGTATCAGGCGATAACAACTTACGAGTACTTGACTGGGGAACGTTATCACTACGCCGTGGGGGCGATCGTGATGGCGATGGGAAACCGGGATCTTTCATGGCAACGTACGTTACAACAGAATTATGGTGTGGATTTGACCCTGTGGGGCGATCGGATTGATTTGTCCGCAGATTATTATATCAAGACTTCCAAGGATGTGTTAACGGCCGTAACCTTGCCACCGTCTTTAGGCTTTTCTTCTTACATGGATAATCTGGGAGAAGTGGAAAACCGGGGATGGGAGTTAAACCTGAAGGTGGCTATTTTGAAAAATCAGAAAAACTCTCTTTATTGGAGCGTGAATGGGTCTGCGATTCATAATAAGAATAAATTGTTGAAGATTTCAAATGCCTTGCGGGCTTACAACGAAACACAGGATGAGTTGACAGCAACGGGAGAACAGAAGGATGGCGTGAATCGTCCGAGGGTTCGTTACATGGAAGGAGCTTCCATGAATTCTATCTGGGTGAACCAATCGTTGGGAATCGATCCGGCTACCGGTAATGAAATATTTAAAGCCCGGAATGGCGACATCGTGTCGGAATGGTCAACAGCCAATTATGTCATTGGCGGGTGTACGGATTCGGATGTAGAAGGAACTTTCGGTACAAATTTTACATGGAAAGGCCTGTCGTTGAACATGACTTTCCGGTATCGAATTGGGGGGCAAATGTATAATCAAACGTTAGTGGATAAGGTGCAGGACGTGGATTTGCGTTATAACGTGGATCGCCGGGCTTTCGAAGAACGTTGGCAAAAACCGGGTGATAAGGTACGTTTCGCGGCATTCTCGGAGACTTATGACGGGATGAATGTCGGCTATGTCACCCGTCCGACATCCCGTTTCGTTGAGGATTATAATTATTTGGAACTGGCGACTTTGAATGTGGCATACGAATTTGGCGTGGCCCGTTTGAAACGATTGGGAATTAAGCGCTTGAAAGCGATGTTTTATATGAATGACGTGTTCCATGCTTCCTCTGTAAAACAGGAAAGGGGAATAGACTATCCTTTTGCCCGTAATTTTAGTATCGGTTTGCAAGTCAGGTTTTAACGAAATGAAAAAATGGATGTTATGAAGAAGATATTTAGATATGCTGCATTACTAGTGTTGTTATTTTGCATGGGATGTAGCGATTGGCTGGATGTACGTCCTAAATCTCAAGTGAAGGAAGATGATCTTTTCACGTCGGAGTCGGGATTTCGGGATGCGTTGATTGGTATATATGCCTTGATGGGACGTACGGATACTTATGGAGGGAACTCCACGATGGGATTCTTGGACATATTGTCACAGACCTATTCATCGGTCGTGTACGATTATAATAAAGCGCTAGTATATGATTATCAAGATGAAACTATAAAAAAAGTGGTGGACACACTTTGGAGTTCTAATTACTACGCGATTGCGAATTGTAATTATCTATTACAAAACATCTCTAAACACGGAGGTGTTTTGAGTGAAAAGGTCCGTCCCTTGGTTGAGGGAGAGGCTTTGGCATTACGGGCTTTCTTGCATTTTGACCTTTTGCGGGGATTCGCACCTTCTTATAAGATGGGAGCGAACGATCCGGGGATTCCTTACGTGAAGGAGGCGACCAATCAGGTCGTGATGCGATCAACCGTTGCTGCGACGTTGGATTTGATTCTAGGAGATTTAAAGAAAGCGCAAGAGTTATTGCGTCCGGTGGATCCGATCGGCCCGTCGTTTGGAGAGTACGAAGAGGAGGACGAGTACTCGGCGGATGATTATGTCACGGATGACGGGTTCTGGTTGTATCGTAAATCCCGTTTCAACTATTATGGGGTGACGGCTTTGATGGCCCGGGTGTACTTGTACAAGGAGGACATGACGAACGCTTTGGCGTGTGCCGAAGAGGTGATCCATTCGGGACGTTTTGCCTGTGTCACGGATAAGATTTTACAGGACGAACCCTCTAAATATACTTTTGTTGAGAGTGTAGGACGGCATGAGTATATCACCTCCCTTTACGTTTACGATTTGAAAAAAGGGCGTTCAGACTTGTATTTTAAAGATCTGGCAACTTATGCCTGTGTTGTCGGGGAAGAACGAAAATTGGGAATCTTTGGAGGAACAGGATTGGATCTTGATGTACGGAGTAAGCGATTGTTCGATATTCCTTCGGGTTCCAAAACGGAGTACGTGATCAAGTATATCTCGGGTAACCGGATTCCGTTGTTGAAATTGTCGGAAATGTACTTGATCGCGGCAGAGGCTTCCGGGGATATACGTTTTCTTGAAACATTGCGTGGTTTCCGGGGATATGCGGGAAATCCTTTACCGGCTGATGCCAATTTATCGGAAGAACTCCGGAAAGAATACCAAAAAGAATTTATCGCGGAGGGGCAGCTCTTTTATTTCTATAAACGACAAAACATGATAACAATTCCTTTCACGGCACAAACGATGAATCGGGCAACGTATGTATTCCCGATGCCGGATAATGAATTGGAATTTGGTAATATTCAATAAAATGGATACTATGAAAAAGCTATATTATATAATTCTAGGATTATTGGTCGGGTTGGTTGCTTGTCAAGAGAATGATAAAACAGATTTCGATAGTAATGGGGCTGTTTATTTTCAGGTAAATCCGAGTTCATGGAGTGATACGAGGGATAGTATCGTGTACTCTTTTGCGGGGAAAGACGGTGATTCGCAGACTTTGAACGTACAGGTCAACCTGATGGGGGAGACCGTGAATTACGAACGTCATGTTCGGGTGGTTGTTAATTCGGGAAAGACGACGGCTCAAGAAGGGATACATTATGCGGCGTTGGAGGAAGAGTATATTCTTCCGGCGGAGGCTTTTAGTATGAATATACCCGTCGTCTTGTATAATAAAGATCCTCGTTTGGAGGAAGAGGCTTTTCAGTTAGTTCTGGACTTGGAACCTTCGGATGACTTGGAACTGGGGCTTACAGCCCGTGCAACGGTACGGGTGATTATTTCCAATGTCCTGACACGTCCTTATTACTGGGAAGATATGTACATGGATTATGTTTTTGGACCTTATTCTAGGGTAAAACATGAATATTGCATCCGGGAGCTTGGGATGGATTTCCCACAGACCCTTGACGAGTATAGAAATAATTATGAGGCTTGGCAGGCTTATGGAAAATACATGGATAACTTTTTCTATGAAAATTATCCGATCTTAGACGAGAATGGCCTTGCTATCGAACCTTGGTTATAAAATTAACATGTAAAATGATGAAAAAGATTCAACTAATTATATGGAGTATTCTGGTACTTTGCGTGGGTGCCTGTACGGAAGATAAAGGAGATTATGATTATATCCCGTTGAATGATTTAGTTGTTCAAGGGATAGAGAAAGACTATACCGTGGAACAATTCTCATCCTTGAAAATCCCGGTGACAATAACCGTGAAAGATGGATTTTCGGAGGATCGTTACGAGTATTTGTGGTATATCTGGCGAGTAAATAATACCGCGGACCCGGATACGCTTTCTTTCAAAAAGGATTTGGATGTTGAAGTCGAATCTGTTACTGGGGAGTACTCGATGAGATACATTGTAACAGACAAGGAAACCGGAGTTTTCTATTCCACGCGAACGGACCTGACGATTGTCAATTCCTATTCCAAGGGATTGATGGCATTGAGCGAGGTGGAAGGTAATGCTAACGTGACATTTATCAATGTTGTGAATACGGTCACGGAAGATGCTTACGAGAAAGTGAACGGGGAAATAGCCGGAAGGTCTCCCCGGGGAATTTTTTACACGGGCGAGGGCGAGTTTACCAAAGGATTGGTTGTCATATCAACAGGTGATGGATCAAAGGCGATAGAGCCTACGGATTTTTCTTATATGATGGACTTCTCCGAGATGTTTTATTTTGCTCCGGATCCTTGCGTGATGGAGTGTCTGTGTAAAAATATGTATGGGTTCGACGAATATGTCATTATAAATGGAAGAGTATATAATCGTTATCTTTCTTTTGTTGAGGATATGTTTGTTAAATATGATCCGCAGGTAAAGGGAGATTATGAGGCGGCACCATTTTCCATCTACGAGTCGAATGATCCTTTTTTCTATGATCAAAAAGGTAAACGATTTATATACAATAATTACGGGGCAATGATTTCCGTGGAACCGGCGTCAGGTGTTTTCAATCCGGCAGAGATGGAGTCCACGATGGTTTATGGGGCGGCTTTCGAGGATAACGTGCGGGCGGTGATGGAGGATGCTGATGGACATCGTTTCGTGATCGCGGCCCAGAAGAGAGTGGAATACGATGATGAGTCTTACGATTCTTATATTCGGGTTATTCCGATTCGGAAAGTCGATTTGAACCAGGCCGGTATCGCGGGGGCTACCTGTTTTGCTGTTTCCTCTAAAGATGTTGATTTCCTTTATTATGGTTATCAGGATAAAGTGGTATGCGTGAGTACTGTAACCGGGAACGTGCTGGCTACTTACGACGGGTTTGAGGATGGATGCACGATAGATTATATCGAGTTCGACCGTTCCGAAAACCCGGATCGTTTGTACGTGGGGGTAAGTGACGGTTCCGGGAAAGCGAAATCCGGTTCTATTTATTATTTGAAAATGAATAGTAACGGGAGTTTGGAAGAGGAAAACCACTTTAGTAACGTGTGTGGTAAAGTTGTCGATTTTGAATATAAGAAATAAGATGAATCGTTTGTATATTCTAGTGATATTGATCGTTTGTATGGCTTGTCAATCAAGCCATCAAACGACGTTAAAAGGCGTGATCAAGAATTATGATGGCGCTTTGGTTAGAATCGCTGTTCAGGGAAGCCTGAAACGAGACACGCTGAAAGTGAACGAAAAAGGGGAATTTCAGTATATTCCCGTTGTTCCTCAAAAGGGGGAGGTGTACGAGTTGTTCGTGAAGGGTTATCGTCCGGGAGTTCCGTTATTTTTGTCGGGGGGTGATCAGGTGAATGTTGAGATAACTTTGTTGCCGGAACAAGTGGTGGAGTGCGTTTTTTCCGGTGACAGGGAAAGGGAGAACGAGTATTTGGCCGCTTTGTACGCAATTGAAGATTCACGAGAATGGTATTCTCCGGAGGTAACAACTCTCGCATTCAAGGATTTCAAATTAAGAACAGACGAAAAAGAAAAGCAATTACAAGCTTTAGCGAACCGGATTAAAGATCAGGATGTCCGGGAACGTTTGGCCCGGCAGGCTTATCTCTGTTTTCAGGTCCGTCGGGTTTCATGGTATTGCTCCGGTTCACGGGAGAATGTGGATGATCCGGATTTTCCTACGTTCGTGGCGACAATTAATCTTAACGATTCGTTGACTTGTAGCGAGGAACTTTTAGAGTACGTGATCGGTTGGCATTTAAGTCAGGATACAAGCCGGGACTGGAGCGATTACCCGAGGAAAAGCCTAGAGCTGGTTGGGCGATTGATAACTGACCGGGCGATGAAAAATTACCACCTGACTTCCATGTTCCGAAAATACTTGAATCAATCCGTGGCGTTAAGTTTACAAGAGGCCTATGAGTTATATAATACCTTGTGTACGGACGAGAATTTGAAGAGGGAAGTTGGTGAAGAATATAAAGAATATGTCCGTGTGAATGGAAATTTGATGAAAGGGAGCGTGGCTCCGGATTTTGAAATGATGGGAGTGACCGGGGAAAAGTGCAGGTTATCAGATTTTAAGGGGAAAGTTCTTTTGGTTGACGTCTGGGCCACGTGGTGCGCTCCTTGTCGTGAAGAGTTGCCTTATATGGCGAAATTGAAGGAGTATTTTAAAAAGGACAACCGGATTGAGATTATCAGCGTGGCGGTGGATAATAACACGAATACTTGGAAAAAGTTTTTAGAGAAGGAGAAGCCGGCTTGGGAACAATACATCGTGGATAAAAAGACCAATGATTTTCTGGAAAAAGAGTACCGGATTGTCGGGATCCCTCATTTTATGCTGTTAGATCAGGAGGGATGTTTTATTGCTTATTCGTTTGTTCGTCCTTCTGAACCGGAGTGTGTTGAATTATTAGAAAAACATTTAAATTGAATATGATGATGAAAAATTTATTTATGATATTATGCTCCTTCTTCCTGTTTGTGGGAGTTAGCGGGATGGCAAAAGGTATGAACGACGGTCAAATTCGGGGGAAGATCAAGGATTTTACCGGGGGTGACGTGATGGTAATTTATTACGTGGGGCAGGAAATGAAAGTGGACACGCTTCAAGTAAGCGATGCGGGAGTATTTGTCTATGACGTGAAAATTGATGAGCCGTCCCGGGCTTTTCTGGTATTTGAAAATTATGGTTGTTCGGTGGATCTTTTCCTTGAGAGCGGAATGGACGCGGACCTTGACATTTCTTTCCATACCGAAAAATATGAGGAGAGTGATATCTATGTTCCGGATGTTACCTACACGGGAGATAATGCCGATTGCTATCATTTTATGAGAGATAGTGATGGTTGGGAATATGAATCATGGCCTTTTGAACGTTTGGATACCATGAGTTTTGCCGATTATCGAGAAGGTTATTTAGAAAACGTCGATCAAGTTAAGTCCGACTTGATGAAAGTGAAAAGTCCGGCTTTTAAAAGGATGATGGTGGACATGATTGACCAATCAATCCCCGCGAATTTATTTCGTCATGCTTGGTCAAAACCCCGGGAAGACGCTGATTTTGTTCGTTGGGTAGAGGCATTCGACCGGAATGATCCGGATAATATGGAGATGGCCGAGAGATATGTTCGCTGGTATCTTCAACGTCATCCGGCAGGAAAAGAACAAAATAGAGCCATGTATTATTTGAATACCTTGACTCAAATATTCACGAACCAGGAAATCGTTAATGATATGGCAAATGATTTTATTGATAATTATTTGAAACAGGCTCCTAAAGATATGACCGAAGTGTTTGGGTTGTACAAACAGGTTTCCACGGATACCGTTGTGCATGCCGAGATGCAGAAAGTGTATGATCACTATATAAACATGATGCCCGGCGCACCGGCTATTGATTTTGAGATGACAGATGTTAATGGGAAAAAATACCGATTGTCTGATTTTAAAGGGAAAGCTGTTTATATTGACGTGTGGGCTACTTGGTGCGGACCATGTTGCATGGAGATTCCTTATATGGAGAAATTGGTAAAACATTATGCCAAGAATAAAAAGATTGAATTCTTGAGCATCTCGTTAGATGAGAACCAAAAGAAATGGAAAAAGAAACTGACAGAAGATAAGCCGGAGTGGAAGCAATTTATTTGTCCTTATAATTTCCAGTATAATCTATGTCAAGAATATTATATTGATTTGATTCCTCGTTTTCTGTTTTTCTATAAGAAAGGAAAAATTATTTCCTTAGGGGCTCCTAGACCTTCTTCTTCCAAGATTATAGAGTATATTGATCAGCATATTAATAGATGATTGTTCGATCGGCCCTTGTCTGATTGTGTTAGATTATTATTGACTGACTAATTTGTAGCTTACAGATTAGTCAGCTTTAAGTATCTACTAAATTTTTCAACTTTTTCCCGTTCTAGGATTAACTTCACATTCTTTATTGGTCTATAAATTTTATCCACTATATAGGGTTTTGTTTGTTGGAAAGAATGTTTTATATTTGTCCGTGATCATTTGGACGAAAGGGTTATAATTTGGTACGGGAAGATATTTATCAAGAGTTATATTTAGCTATTACGGAATTACCTGAAGATTGCAGGGAGATATTTTGGTTATACTTTCAAGGTAAGAATAACAAGGAAATTGCAAAAATTCTTTCTCTTCCGGAAAAAGACGTGCGAGCTTGTAAAAGGGAGGCTATTTATCGATTAAAAAGCCGTCTGGGAGGTCTATTTTTCTGGTTGCAGATCATGAAAATCGTGTGAGGAGAATGTGTCAAAAGTTCGTAATGTCTAGGGACTTTACGAACTTTTGACACTCTTTCTTCTAGGGTAGATATTGATAACCTAGTTTTTCGCTGATCTCCATGTTGTTTTTGATCGGTAGGATGGTGAAACTCCAGTGGTAATCTTTGTTTGTTGGGAGCTTGTATTTGGGGTAAGGTTGAGATCCCCAGCTATCGTCCCCGGCAACTCCCATCATGCGGTGATCTATGCATACTTCCACGAAATTACGAGGGAAGATGTCGTTGATATGCGTTTGTTTGGGTTTTCGGTTTTTCGCCATGAGCGGGTCATGGGATTCGTCTTTCGTGAAGTTTTGCCATTGATACGGGCGGTTGGATTCTTCGGAGTCGAAGTCTTCTATCCGGTTCCGGGAAACGTTAAACTCCATGAAGTTCGAGTCGGCAATGAACAGGAGGCCCTCCCCGTTTTTATCCGTGAGAGCCAGCCAGCGGGTTTCTGTTTTGTGGCCGTTTTCTTGTGGGCGTACATAGGGAACGTATTGTTGCTCGGCAGTGCTTTTGTAGTACCCGATAAGTGTTCCGTTATTTCGGTCACAATAGTTTTCCTCGGGTCCCCGCCCGAAATACTCCAGTTGATTCACGTCCGTGGGAACCCTGAAACGTACCCCGATTCGGGGAAGTTCTGGCGCATCCGGTTGAGTTTCTAGGTGACAGGCCACGTGGATCATGCCTGATGGGTATAACGTGTAGGACACGTGATATTTGCTGTTGGTTTCCTGAAGTCTGTACGTGATGGTCAGGTTCGTGTTTGTTACGGAAGTAGAGGTTCTGATTCCGGCAATCTTGAAATTTTTGCTTGCCTGTTTCCAGCCTTGTTGCCGATTCGGCATCCCGTTACCATAGTCGTTATCCGTGGGACCCCGCCAGAAGTTGGGTTGGAACCCGAAATCTTCAGCAATATATTGAACGCCATTGGTCCGGTAGGACGTCACGTATCCTTTTTGCTTGTTGAATACGAAGTCGATATTCGAGCCGGATATATGAATGTCCGGTCCGTTTTCTTCCATGGTCAGCGTTTTTTCGGGGGTAGGACGGAACACGGGTGCCGGGGTGTAATCCGGTAATCTGAATTGTTCCGAGGCCACGATGTAGCCGGCTGGGACGGAGAGATTCGCTTGCTTGGACTTCACGTAGAGATTTAGGAAATACTCTGTTCCGGGTTTATTCTTTACGTTTCTGAGTGGAATCGTGAGTTGTTTGTTTGTCCCGGGGGCGAGATGCTGCGTGGGAAGGATTCCGGACTGCACGGTTTCCGTGTTTGCCTGTATCGTGTACTCGATCGTGTATTGATTCAAGTTCGTGAAATCGTATCGATTTTCTACTCGGATGATTCCTTTTCTTAGGTCAACGGGCTGAAACCACACGTACTGGTAGGCTTTTTTTATCTCGGTTAAACCGGGATGCGGTTCCCGGTCGGGACCAACCACTCCGTTACACAAAAAATTCCCGTCTGACGGGGAGTTTTCTCCGAAATCTCCACCATAAGCCCAGAACGGGGTTCCCGTTTCGTCTTTCACAAGGATGCCTTGGTCAATCCAATCCCAGATGAACCCGCCTTGTAAATTGGGGTAGCGATAGATTGCATCCCAGAGATCCATGAAATTTCCGGTGCTGTTTCCCATGGCATGGGCGTATTCTGACATAATGTAAGGGCGGTCTGTTTGGGTGTTACCCCATTTTTCCAGCGTGTTTGCACCCGGGTATTGCGGACAGTAGATGTCCGTGTTCCATTCAAGCAGGGCTCTCTCGTACTGTACGGGACGTGTCGTGTCCTTGGATTTTAGCCAGTTATAAGTTATGTAAAAATTATACCCGTTCCCGGCTTCATTTCCTAAGGACCAGAATGTAATACAGGGATAATTTTTCCCGGTTTCGTACATATTCATGGTCCGGTCCATGTGGGCATTCAGCCAGTTCGGATTATTTCCTAACGTTCTTCCCTTGCGAAGATCGTATCCCATACCGTGGGATTCTATGTTCGCTTCATTGCATACGTAAAATCCGTATTCATCACAAAGTTCGTAAAAGCGTCTTTGTTGGGGATAATGGCAACAGCGTATGGCGTTAATATTGTGACGTTTCATGTTTTCGAAATCTTTACGCATGTGCGCCTCACTGAGAACGTGGCCCGTGTGCTCGTCGTGTTCGTGGTAATTCACGCCCTTAATCAGTACGGCACGACCGTTTACTAGGAATTGGTTACCCCGGATTTCCAGTTTTCGGAAACCAACCCGGAAAGGAATGACTTCGGTGGTTTTCCCCGGTTGTTCGATCCGGATAAATAATTGGTACAAGTTTGGAGTTTCTGCCGTCCACGGGGCAACTTGTGGAATTTTCGCCTCGAAATGAACCGTTGTTGCAGAATCTATTTTAATGGTTTGTGTCCCTTCTGCCACTCGTGTTCCCGAGGTGTTTTCCAGTTGATAGGACACGGTGACCTGTCCCGGTTGCCGGGGATTGGTGTTTTCCATGAATAAATCTAGTCCGAAAAGTCCGTTCTTGTACGTGCTGTCCAGATCTTGACGGATTGAGAAATCCCGAAGATGCAAGGGTAATTGTGCGAATAAGTAAACGTCTCGTTCGATTCCGCTGATTCTCCAAAAGTCTTGACATTCCAGGTAGCTTCCCGTTGACCATCTATATACTTCTAAAGCGATGAGGTTACGTCCCGGTTTTAGGTAGCGGGTAATGTTATATTCTACGGCATCTTTGGAGTCCTCACTGTACCCAACCTTGGTGCCGTTCACGTACAGGTAGCATCCTGATTTTACCGCACCGATATGCAGGAATATCTCTTTCCCATTCCATTGTTCGGGAATCTCGATATATTTCCGATAAGATCCCACAGGGTTTTCTTCCGGCAAAAGAGGCGGTTGCGGGTTACGGGGACAGAATTCGTAAGGATGATTCGTGTAGAGTGCATTTCCGTAACCGTTTATTTCCCAGTTCGCCGGGACTTCAATCTCGTCCCATGCAGAATCGTCAAAATCTGTTTTATAAAAGTTTACCGGGCGTTTTTTGTAGGAGGAAACCCAGTTGAATTTCCATTTCCCGTTGAGCGATTTATAATCGAACGACGTGTTGAAATCGTTGCTCCGGGCTTTATCCACATCACTATAGGTCATGAACGCCGTCCGGGGATATTCTTTCCCGACAAAAGGTATGGTCTCATCTTGCCATTCCGGTTTCACTTGCATGAAAGCTGTAGAACAGATTAAACAACAGATAATCGTGGAAAATAGTTTTTTCATTTTGTATGTGGTTTGAGATTTTAGAATCTAAAGATAGTGCTTTTTTGTTAAAAGTGGTAATATTTGTCTTAAAGCTTTGCAATGTCGTATTTTGAAAGAAAAATAATTTGGTTAAGATGGAAGTCCATGATGATGAACAAAACTCTATCTTTGTCGCCAATTTAATGTAATCATTTGCAATTATGAATGTAAAAGCTAAAGGATACGTGTTAGGGGTCATTGCGGCAGCAACCTATGGGATGAATCCCTTGTTTGCTCTTCCCCTGTACGAGGCGGGTATGAATCCGGATTCAGTTCTTTTTTTCAGATATTTATTTGCTATTCCGGTGTTGGGGATGATGATTAAGCTACGGGGAAGAGATTTTAAATTGAAGCGAAAAGAAATATTTCCGTTAATTATCATGGGATTATTAGTTGCTCTTTCGTCTCTTACCTTGTTCCAAAGTTATAATTACATGGCGGCTGGAATTGCGTCGACCTTGTTATTCGTTTATCCGATCATGGTGGCGTTGATCATGGCTTTTCTTTTTAAAGAGAAACTGACGTTACAAACGATTTTGTGTATCATGCTGGCCTTGGGGGGAATTGCTTTGCTTTATAAAGGTGAGGATGGTTCGGTGCTGAGTCTGACAGGAGTAATGCTGGTTATCGCTTCTGCTTTGTCATATGCCATTTATATTGTTGCTGTAAATCGTCCCTTGTTGCGGGAAATTGCGACACTGAAACTGACATTTTATGTTTTAGTTTTCGGGTTGTCTTTGTTTTTGGTTCGTGTTGATTTTGGTGCTAGTTTACACGTGGTTGATACGTGGTATCTGTGGGGTAATTTAGTTGCCTTGGCCGTATTCCCGACTGCCATATCATTTCTTTGCACCACTCAAGCCATCCAGTATATCGGTTCTACCCCGACGGCTATTTTAGGGGCTTTGGAGCCCTTGACAGCGGTATTCTTTGGGGTGACGATTTTTGGAGAGCCCTTCACCGTGAGAGTGGGGTGTGGGATCATGATGATTGTTTTTGCCGTGACGATTATTGTCGCTGGAAGTAACGTCACGACTTATTTAGTACGTTTTAGGAAACTTTTCCCGAAACTCCCGATAAAGAGAAAGCCGACGTGTTAATTTGTTAAACGTATTTCACTAGTGCCTAAATTGTATATTTAGGAGAAATCGTTTGTTATTGATGATATGGGAATAGTCTTGATTCATAATGTTTTATTGTCTTGTTTTTGTCTGTGTTCATTTTGAACAATCTTTTTTTATATGATTTTTTTTCTCATCTTTGTTTTATCCATGATTAGAAATTGAGTGTTTGATGGATAAGGAGATGCGATATAGAAAGTTTAGGCACAATGTGGACTACCTTGTAAGGCGATTACAGGATGGTGATGAGTATGCCTTTGCTTTTTTCTTGGATACATATGGGAAATCTCTTTATTTTTATTGTAATTCAATTCTTAAAAATAGTACTTTCTCTGAAGATATTGTGCAGGAAAGTTTCGTAACCCTGTGGGAGAGACGTCAAGATTTTATGTCCTTACTTCCGATTCGGGTTTTTCTTTACCAGACGGCTCGTAATAAATGTTTGGATTTATTAAAGCATGAGCAGGTTGTTCATAAACATGAAGCGGCGTTGATACAAGAGTTAAGTGAAGATTCTTTGGATGAGAAAATGATTGAAGAAGAGGTGCTCGGGGAAATTTATCGGGCAATTGACGAATTACCTCCAGAATGTAGACGAGTATTCCGATTAGGATTAGAAGGATTAAGTAATCAGGAAATAGCAGATTCGTTATCTATATCGATCAATACGGTTCGGACTCAGAAACAGAGAGCTATGATTGTATTAAAAAAACGCTTTAGCATGGGTACTCTTTTGGTACTTTTTGGAATGATGGATTTATTTAATTGAATTTTTTTTCAAAAAAAATCTGATTCTTGTCATCTTTTTGAGAAGGGTGGTCGTTCTTTGTGCAGAATATAAAATGACAGGATATGCATGATGATAATAATTTGAAAATAGCCTCATGGATTGCAGCTCGGCTGAATGGTACTATTCAGCAAGAGGAGGAAAAGATGTTGGAGGAGTGGATCCATGAGAATGACGAGCATCGACTATTCTATGAACGACTGGTAGAGCGGGATTATTTGACGGGGAGGTTGCAAGAGTATGAAAATTATTCATTAGAAGCATTGAAAGAACGAGTGATGTTTTCGGTAAGCAAACAGGGAAAGCGTATTCGTCTTATTCGGCGTATAAAACAAATTGCTGCAATTTTATTAATACCACTTATTGCCGGAAGTGTATTTTTATTCATGGTGGAGAAGAAAGAAATATCTCCGTTAGCTACAGATATTATTCCTGGTAAAGAATGTGCCGTGCTGGAGATGGCTGACGGGCGGAAAGTGGAATTGGGTCTAGGGAAAAATCTAGGGCAATTACAATTGGAAGGAACTGTAGTAACAAATGATTCCAATCGTCTTGCTTATAAACAAAATCACTCGGGTAACTCATCTACACTGGAATATAACACCATTATTATCCCCCGGGGAGGCGAATATCAACTGATCTTATCCGACGGTTCTCGGGTATGGTTAAATTCTGATACCCGTTTACGATATCCGGTTAGTTTTATCGGGGAAAAACGAGAGGTATATCTTGAGGGAGAGGCTTATTTTGAAGTTTCTCATTCCGATAAGCCTTTTGAAGTACATGGGGGAGGACAGTGTGTGCGTGTTTTAGGAACTTCATTTAATGTAATGGCTTATGGGGATGAATCTAAAGTGCAGACAACTTTGGTTTCGGGTAGTGTACGAGTAGTATTGGATCAATCTGATAAAACTGTTTTGCTGACGCCGGGACATCAAGCGGAAATGGATAAAAATAGTGGAAAGATAACTATGCGTGAAGTAAATGTTGAGAATTATATCGGATGGAAAGATAAACTCTTCATGTTTGACGAGGAAGATATGGTCACGATAATGAATAAATTGGCCCGTTGGTATGATGTGGATATTATTATTGAGACACCGGAATTGAAAGAAAAAGTATTTTACGGGGTAATTCGGAAATACGAGAATATTTCTACGATATTGGATATGTTGAAAAAAACTCAAAATATTGATTATTTGATAGAAGGTAAAAAGATTGTAATAAAAGAAGTCCGCTAAGTTTTAAGGACTTACCGGACTGTTGTAATTTTAAAACTCGCCTCGGATTGGCATTTGATGCGAGCATTAAGTAAAAACTAAACAAATGTATGAAAAAAGATGAATTAATTCTCCATCCATGGCGATGGCGTGGAAAAAAAATGCTAGTGATGAAACTTGTTATGCTTATGGTGTTGTTGCCGGTGTTTGCGTTTGCAATGCCGACTTATAGTCAGAAACAAATTAAGATGGAGGTTCAAGATGTAAGCTTGGAACAGGTGTTAAAAGAGTTACATGCACAATCTGGGTATTATATTTTGTATAATAAACAGGATGTACAGGGGGTAAAAAATGTGAGTTTGAAAGTAAATGGAGCCTCGGTAGATGAGGTGTTAAAGTTGTGTTTACGAAATACATCTTTACAATATGAGATTGAAGATCAGACAATCCTGATCTCTGTCAAGAAGGTTAATAATGAACCGGAGAAGAAGGAAAGCGTGGTTCTTAAAGGAGTGGTGAAAGATTCAAAAGGTGGTGTTTTACCTGGGGTGACAGTTATGATTAAAGGGACGAGTGTGGGGACTGCGACCGATATGGATGGAAATTATTCCATGAATATTCTAAAACAGGATACTGTTACTCTGATATTTTCGTTTGTGGGAATGAAAACGAAGGAAGTGAAATGGGCTGGTCAATCAGAACTTAACATCACGCTGGAAGATGAGGTGAGTGAGATGGATGAGGTGGTCGTGACAGGTATTTTCCAGCGTAAAAAAGAGAGTTTTACAGGTTCCACTGCTACATTCAAGAAAGAAGAGTTGAAGATGGTTGGAACGCAAAACCTGATTCAGAGTTTAAAGACACTAGATCCTTCTTTCGTGATTATGGAGAATAACGATTACGGTTCTGACCCTAATCGTTTACCGGATATCGAAATTCGTGGTAAAAGTAGTGTTGTAGGATTGAAAGAACAATATGATACCGATCCGAATCAGCCGTTGTTTATCCTTGATGGTTTCGAGACTGATTTGCAAACAGTGGTAAATTTGAATATGGACCGTGTGCAATCTGTAACAATATTGAAAGATGCTGCATCCACGGCTTTGTATGGTTCGAAAGCTGCAAACGGTGTTGTTGTAATTGAGACCAAACAGCCGGAACCAGGAACATTCCGAGTGTCATACAATGGTAATTTTTCTTTGTCTATCCCCGATTTGTCGGATTATAATTTGATGAATGCACGTGAGAAATTGGAATTTGAACAGAAAGCTGGTTTCTACAAATCGGATTATACATATGATGCCCAAGAACAATTATTTTTGGATAGTTTGTATAATCTTCATCGTGCGAATGTGGCAAGAGGTGTTAATACTTATTGGTTAAGTGAGCCGTTACGAGTAGCATTGGTACATAAACACAATATTTATGCAGAAGGAGGTGACAATGCTGTACGTTATGGTTTGGGTGTTACCTATAATGGAACAGATGGAGTGATGAAGAATTCGGGAAACGACGTTATCGGTATGAATTTTGATTTGAATTATCGAAAAGGGAAATTCCGTTTTTTCAACAAGATGTCATTTGATTATACGAAAAAAGAAAATCCGACGGTAAGTTTTTCAGAGTATGCAAAAGCAAATCCTTATTTTGAAAAGTATGACGAAAATGGTAATGTTACCCGTTATTTAGAAGAATATTATACTGTTAATCAACAGCACTATACGGTTGAGAATCCCTTGTATAATGCAAGTTTGAACAGTTATGATCGTCAAAAAGGCACGAGTTTTATCAATAAATTTAATGCAGAATACCGCCCGGTGGAAGAAGTGATGGTGCGGGGACGTATCAGTTTGGAGAAAAAATCAGAAAAAGCTGAGTATTTTCTGTCCCCCGAGCATACTTCTTTCGATGAAGTGGCACGAACCCAACGGGGAAGTTATAAATCGACGGATTACGACACTTGGATCTATGACGGGGAGTTAACTGTGACTTATGGTAAATTGTTTAATGACGTACATCAATTAAATGCTGTATTAGGTGCTAACTTCCGTTCGTCTGAGTTGAAGACAGAGGCTTTCGAGGCTGTGGGTTTTCCTGTTGGTGATTTTACCCGTCCGTCTTTTGCCACCAGTTTTCCGAATGGCGGTAAACCGGACTACACGGAAACGGTCACCCGCTCCAACAGTTGGTATTTGAATATGGGGTATGCTTTCGACAACCGCTATTTGTTTGATGCAAATATTCGTTTAGATGGTGCTTCGGTTTTTGGGAGTAATAAACGTTATACAGAAACGTGGTCGGTAGGGGTGGCATGGAATATTCATAACGAAAACTTCTTGAAAAATGCCGAATGGATGACTTTATTGAAAGTGAGGGCATCAATCGGTAATCCTGGTAATCAGAATTTTGATGCTTATCAATCGTATACTACGTATTCTTTTAATAATTGGAGCTCTAATAACTTTGGAACAAGTTTGTTGGTAGATGCATTTGGTAATCCTGACTTGAAATGGCAAAAAACGTTAGATATGAATGTGGGTGCTGATATTGCTTTATTGAGGAATCGTTTCAATATAAACTTCGACTATTATCAGAAAAGAACCGACCCTTTGTTGGCAGTAATCAGTTTGCCCTCCTCAGTTGGTACAAAAACGATAGCCACAAATATCGGAGAGCAATGGAACACGGGGTACAGTGCTACAGTTAAATATTCACCAATTTACCGCCCGGAGGAAGGTATCAATTGGAATCTGAGTTTGAATTTCCGTCACCAAAAGTCTGAATACCGGAATATTGGCAATAGCTTGAGTCAATTTAATGCACAAAATGAAAATACAAGCTTGGTGCGTTATTACGATGGAGGTAGTCCTACAGCCTTATGGGCAGTACGTTCTTTGGGAATCGACCCGGCGAATGGTAAAGAAGTATTCTTGAAAAAAGACGGTACATATACTTATACATATGAGACAAAAGATGAGGTTCAGGTAGGAGATACAGAACCTGATTTGGAAGGAGTTATTGGTACTACGCTGTATTATAAGGGATTTTCCTTCTCTGCACATCTACGCTATAGTTTGGGAGGTGATGTCTTCAACGAGGCATTGTATACCAAAGTGGAAAATATTTCCGAAAATAACTTGAAATATAACCAAGATAAGCGTGCATTGTATGACCGTTGGGAAAAGCCCGGACAACACGCCCGGTTCAAAGGAATCTCTCTAACTGAAACAACACAAATGTCTTCGCGTTTTGTGCAGCGTTCTAATTTCCTGAAAGGAGAGTCTTTCTCAGCTGGTTATGATTTCCCAAAAGAATGGATTGAGAAAGCCGGATTTTCAGCCTTGCGTTTGCAGGTGAATATGAATGATGTGTTCCGGATATCAAGTGTGAAAGAGGAACGGGGTATTGAATATCCTTTTGCACGTATGGTATCGGCATCAGTATCTGTAACTTTTTAAAATCGGATGATTATGAAGTTTGATAAATATATTAAAATCGGAGTTTTGGGTATCGCTTTGTGGTCGCTTACTGGATGTACAGATTGGTTGGATGTACAACCGGTGGATCAGGTGGCGGAGGAACAAATGTTTACTTCGGAAGAAGGATTTCGTCAAGGGTTGAATGGCGTGTATGTCGAATTGTGTAGTTCCAGTCTCTATGGAGGAGATCTGTTGACAGGTACTGTGGAAGTATTAGCGCAGCGTTATAAATTTGCCAATTATGGTACTATGCAGAACTTGAATAGTTTGGGACAATTTGATTACACGACCGATTACTCGAAATCTAATTTTGCCGGTATTTGGGAAAAAGGATATGCTTTGATTGCCAACGTGAATACATTATTGAAAAATGCCGATGAGAAAAAGAATTTGTTCACGGGTGATCAATATAATTGGATTACAGGTGAGGCTTATGCGTTACGTGCCATGTTGCATTTCGATTTGTTACGCTTGTTTGGTCCTGTCTACAAAACCAACAAAGAAGGACGTGCCATTCCTTATAACAAAGAATTTGTATTGTCCGGTACGGATCTGTTGTCAGCTTCGAAAGTATTGGAATATGTTATTGATGATTTAAAGGAAGCTGAAAGGCGTCTAGCTAATGATCCTGTTATTGAACAGGGCCCGCTATTGGAGGAAGGGTCTACGGAAGAAGAGAATTTTTGGCATTATCGAACATTTCGTCTAAACTATTATGCGGTGAAAGCTCTTCAGGCACGAGTGTATTTGTATGCGGAAATGTTTAGCGAAGCCTTGGCGGCAGCTCGTGAAGTTGTGGCAGTGCAGGAACAATATTTCCCCTTTACCACAAAATCGCAAGTGACCGATGGTCAGAAACCTGATAGGATATTCTCTTCTGAATTGGTATTTGCTTTACAATATCCGAACCGTAATAAAATCTTTACCGATTATTTCACTCCGGATTTGAAAGATGACCAAATGTGGCTTACCCCTTCTACCTATTTGGAAAATATTTTCGGTACACTAGCGTTGAATGATTGGCGTTATGAGTCTAATTGGAAAGTAGCATCAGGACATACCAATAGATGTTTCTATAAATATTCTGATTTGGAAACCGATGCCTATTACGCTGATTTACTACCGATGATTCGGATGTCGGAGATGTATTATATCATTGCTGAGACAGCCGAAAATGAAACCGATGCATTGGCAAGTATCAATCTTGTACTGGACAATCGTGGCGTCGAATTGTTGACTTCCGTTTCCCAGTTGGAGAGTACATTGCTGAACGAATATCAAAAGGAATTTTGGGGAGAAGGGCAGTTGTTTTTCTATTACAAACGGATGAATGCTTCAAGTATCTTTTCAGCGTTCTCCGGTGGTAATGTGAATATGAACGATACTAAATATGTTTTGCCTTTGCCGCAAAGTGAAACGGATTTTAGATGACTTAAAACGTAATGTATTATGAATAAGACTATATTATTATGTTTGGCCTTGACTTGCTTGTTAAGCTTGGTAGGTTGTGAACAAAAGATCGACACTTGGTCTGGACAAAATGTCGCATACATAAATATGGAGGTAGATTCTACAGTAGTTTCCTTTGCCTATCTGGATGAGGATGTGGATACGGTATCGGTAGAGATTGCCGTGATGGGTGATGTGGAAGAAGGTGTGAGCCGTTATGTGGAAGTGAAGTTAGTAGAAAAGAATGCCATGGTGGGAGAAGATTATGAAACTTTAGCTGAACGCTATGAAGTGCCGAGTGGAACAACTTCTTGTGTGGTGCCCGTTGTGGTGAAACGCCCGAATGACGAATCGGATAAGGAAGTGATTTTAGAATTAGTGGAAAATGATGACTTTTATTTGTACTATCAGGATGATGTGCTTACGAGCGGTTCGGCAGTTGTCTATTCGAAGACTACACACCGTATTCTGTTCAATAACGTGATGAAAGAAGCTCCCAACACTTGGAATGAGTATTACTTTGGGACTTTTTCTCCTCTCAAGTTCGAGACTATTTGTACGGTTATGGAAATCCCGCGTACTTCTTTCCTCTCCACTTCTTATATGGGATTCGGACGTATAAGCTACATCGCCAATTACATGAAAGCCTATTTGGATGAACACCCAATAATGGATGGAGATAAGGAGATGAGAATGGGAGACTTTTTGTATCAATAAAAAAATAGGAATATGATGGAAAAATTGAAATATGCTCTCTTGTTCGTGCTTGGTGTACTATCATTCGCCAGCTGCTACAGGGATTTGGGGAATTATGATTATTCGGAAATTAATCAAGTGACCTTTTCCGGTTTCCCAGAAGAAATGCAATATGCCTATCGTCTGGTAGATACCGTGCGGGTAACCCCTGTGATAGAAGGTTCTTTAGAGGGAAAAGATTTAAATAATTATTCGCTTAAATGGCAAGCGGTAGTGAAATCCGGTTCGGTGGATGGTGCGACAACCTTTGATTTGGACAGCAATCGGTTAGATTTGAAATATTTCGTGCAACTACCGGAAGCAAAATACACCGTTTATTTGCTGGTAGAAGATAAAACATCGGGAGTCACTTGGCGCCAAGGATTTGATTTGCAAGTGACCTCTGCCACCTATGAAGGTTGGTTGATTTTGTCAGAGGATTCAGAGGGATTTTCACGTTTGGACATGATTTCGACTTCTACGCCTGAAGAAGAAATAATTAGAAACCTTTGGGCTGATAGTCCGTTGCGGGAATTTAAGGGACCGAAGTCGCTTCATTTGTTAGGAGGGATGTCCGCACCTCGTCCCGTCTATTTCCTTGCCGAAGAAGCACAAGCAAAATTGGATGACGATGATTTCAGCTATGATTATGAAAACGATTTGAGGTATGAGTTTGCAGAGTGGCGTGATGGTTTTGTTCCTACTTGTATGGTTGGAACTTATGGAGATTGTCGCCTTTGTATAGGCAAGGATGGTGTGTATGGAAAAGGAACAATAATTGGAGCAATATACGGGATGCGTTTAAATAAACTCGATGGAGAGACGGATTATTTTGATGTTGCTCCGGCAATAGGAATGTCAGGTATTTATTATAACACTTATGGTGGTACGGCAATTTTGTATGACGTGACAAATCAACGTTTTGTACAGGTCACGAGTGATATGAATAAGGTGCAAAAGCCGTCGGCAGAGGAAAAAGTATTTTCCTTTACTACGGGCAAAAGTTTTGTTCATTTATCTAACACGATGCATGGTAGTAGAGGGGAAACATACACAATATTAAAGGACGGTGCCGGAAAGCTTTGGTTATATGGAATAGAGGTTGGTAATTATAATTACGTTGCTCAAGTGGATGGGCATTATTACCAACTAAATGCTCCAGAGATCGAACGTGCAACAGCTTTTGCCGTACATCCGCGTGATTACGATTTGTATTATGCGGTTGATAACAAAATATATTGCTATAACATTAATTCGAAAGCATGTCGTTTATTACCCATCAAGATGGAGAGTGGCGAAATTGTTAATCAGTTTTCAGGAGAGCAAATAACCATGTTGAAGTTCAATATATTTGTAATGGGAGATTATTCGAAACCGGCAGGTAGTGGAGAGATGCAATACCGTTTAATTGTCGGTAGTAAGGAAACTATTGGTGATAATGCTTTGAAAGGTCATGTCCGGATGTTGGAATTACCTGCGACCTCTTCGCAGAATGCCTCTGTTTACCGTTCCTACGATGGATTCGGTGTTGTGAAAGATGTTATATATCGTGAACGAAATTAGTACAATACAATAATGAAAATAATTCAATATATATTATTGGTCTGCAGTCTCTGTCTCTTCGGGGAGACAGGGGCGCAGAACCGCTCCATCGAGTTCCGGGAAGGAAATTGGGAGCAAATGCTAAAGATGGCAAAAAAAGAGAAGAAAATGATATTTGTCGACTGTTACACCTCTTGGTGTGGCCCTTGTAAAATGTTGGCGAAAAACATTTTCACACAAGATAGTGTAGCAGACTTCTATAACGCAAACTTTATCTGTTTTCAAATTGATATGGAAAAAGGTGAAGGTCCGGAATTGGCTCGGAAATATGGCGTTGCCGCTTTTCCTACTTTGTTATATGTGGATAAAGACGGGATGTTGAAACATTGTGTAGTGGGCTACCAGCAGGCGCACGAATTAATCCGAAATGGAGAAAAAGCGTTGAAAGGCGAACAAACTTTACTTGACTTCCAAAGGCGTTATGATGCTGGTGAGCGTGACCGTGCTTTCGTGAAACAGTACATTGATGTATTGTTCAAAGCATATCGCCCACAGTTGCAAAAAGAGGTGGTTTCGGAGTATATCAATGGGCTTTCCGATGCCGAGTTTTATACTCGAGAAACATGGGATATTATTATTCGAAATCTTTCAGACCCTCTTTCTCCGATATTGAAAAAAGTGGCTGCAAAACGTTACTATTTCTCTCATGTTGTTTCCCGCGACACCATTGATATTTTTATTGATTACACTTTGAAAAGTGCCGTATCTAGTTTTGTTTGGTGGACGCCTAATAAGGGTGTATTCAATCAGCAACGCTATGACGAACTGCTTGCCTATATTTTTACTCAACCTCTGCCCAAAGTACCCCAGTATGTGGCATCCCTCTATGCAGCGGCTTATTTGAAAACAGGAGACATTCGCGGTATGTTGGACGAAATGTATCGCTCCCTCCAATACGGTATTTTCTATACCCCGCAGGATAAGTTGGACTTTATTCGGAACTTCTTGCGTCATGTTGAAACTTGTGGAAATGAAACATTCATGAACGAGGCAAATGCTTGGTTGGATAAATTGATGGAATCAGCTCCTTCTGGTTATTACAAGTCTGAATACATGAAAGTGAAAGCTCGTATATTGAGAGTGTTAGGAAAGGTAGATGAAGCGAATGAATTAGAACTGCAGGCTCCGAAAGTAAGAATGTCGTAATGGACTGTCGTCTGTATTATCGAGGTGGAATATAAACTGAACGAGTAAAAAGAAGGTGTCCAAAAAGTACTCATCTGCTGCGTTCCTGCTTCCCAAAGATTCAGTCACGTACTTTAGTATGCTTCCTCGTCTTTGTAAATCAGAGTCTTGCATCTAAGCACTTTTTGAACAACCTTCTAAAATAAGGAAAAAAGGCTGTCTATTTACTTTTGGGACAGCCCCTTTAAGTATCAATTTTTATGCGAATGAAGATATTCGTCTATTTTCTGTTCCAAGCTGCCTAATTGATAAAATCCACTATCGATGATGATCCCATGCTGATCCACTAACACCTTGTGTGGTATTCCCCGAATGGCGTACCATAGAGTGACAGGATCTTTCCATCCTAACAGATTACTACCGTCTATCCAAGGAATGTTTTCTTCTTTATAAGCTTTTTCCCACGCCTCTTTATTGTCGTCTAGCGACACGCTGACTACTTCGACGCCTTTTTCATGATAGACTTCATACATCTTTTTAATGGAGGGCATTGTTGCCCGACAAGCGCCACACCAGGAGGCCCAAAAATCGATGAGAACAAGTTTATGCTTTTTATATACATCCGAGAACTTTATTGTTTTCCCATCATGTCCTTTCATCTCGAAATCAATACATTGTTTGCCGGGAGTATTGATCCTTGCATACTTGATAAACTCGAAATAACGTTGACAAGCTTCTGTTTTTTGTACCTGAAATGAAAACATTTTCAACTCCGCTTCAAATTCATCCAGGGATAAGAAATTGCGTACATAAATATCCAATACTTTCAGGAATCGTTCGTCATCTCTATTCTCTCGGATGGTGTTCTTGGCAAACTCGACTTTTTCTTTCACCAGTACTTGATGTTTTTTATAAACGCTGTCTTTGTAGTCTTGGGAAAAATCGTTTTCACCCCAAATTACTTTTCGATATTCATTCTCTTGTTTCTCGATAAGAAACATCTCCTTTCTGAATATTTCATACTTGTCTTGTGCGAATAAACTGGCGAGAGGACAGAACGTTAAAATAATGATTATAAATATGTTCTTCATGATATTTGGGAGTTAAAATCATTCTTGTTTTTAGCTACCGCTTGAAATTTACACTGGATCGTCGGGTAAATGGAAGATGATATTTTCACGTTCAGGATTCCCCGTCGCCCGTCTTGGTTCTCGAAACCGATGACACTTCCGGTTGTTACTTCGACTTTATCCATGGCTTTCGAGAAGTCCATTTGTTCCAGTTCCGTATCCCCGACAAGGTCAAAATTGACATTATCCAATGGAATAAATTTTGTTGCTCTCATGGTTGATGCATCATAATCCATCCCATCTGCCACGTACAAGGCCTGTGTTTCCTTGTGGGCTGGATTCAGAAAATAGTGTTTCCCATCGCTTGCCGTGTAAGCGGCCACGTCTATTTCGTCCTTGTGAGTCCCGAAACTGCTATTGGAATAGACCTTGTATTTTGCGGGATTAAAAAACATACTTCCTTGGGTTTTACCAGCAAGTTTATACAACCATAACCAGCTCGTGTTCCGAACATAGTTTACGATCTTGAACGAGGATTTTATACTTCCGGATTTTCCTTTGTCATTATACGCTTTGAAGGCCATGCTAAGTACTTCGCCCACGATTGTTTTGTCATTGGGTACGATAACAGGATAAATCATCATCACGGAGGAAACGGGACGGGATAAATACCCCTCTTCGTCTACCGTCAGTTCCAGTGTTTCATCCACTAAAGCGAACCGGATAGAATCCTTCAATTCATTGAAATCATGGCTTTTCTCTACGATTTCAATGCGACGTAAGGCTGCCCCGTTGGTTGACGCAATAAATTTGAAACTTATCGTGTCTCCCGGTAGGGCTACCACCGTATCGACCGTTTCCATTAACGCCATACTCACTCCATCTGAGGGTTCCAACACGTCGCCGAGTGAGCAGGCAACCATCAGTGACATAATAATTAATGCCTGAAATCCGTTTTTCAATATATTCATTTTCATCATGTTGTCTGGTATTATAAAGGTTTTTGTTCTACTACGAAATTATGTTCTAATTCGGCTTTCGGGATAGGGAAACATAATTGATCGTCATGTTCAAAGTTTGGGTTCATGTCTTTCAACTTCCGATGACCGCCCTCGGTATATCTCACGGCGAGATAGAATATAGCCCCGTTTTCCATTCCGATCTCCCGTACATTCTCTCGGAATATTTCTTCCAGTACGTCTGACAGGGAACTGTAATCGGCCGCATTAAAAGTCGTGTTACCGGAACGAAGGCGTAAGACATTCAGCACGTCCAGACAATCTTTTATGGAAGCATTCGTGCGAGCCATCGCCTCTGCTTTGATCAGGTACATCTGGGCCACACGCATATAATACATCGGACAATCGCCGGATGTGACGTAATGCTTCTTCCACACCTGTGTTTTTCGTGCAGCCGTTCCGTTGCCGAGCATCATGGAATCGAAAGTTGCTTCATAACGTTTATCGTCTTGGGACAGAATCTCGAAATACATCTCTGTCGGTTTATAGGTTGCACCACCGAACATTTTGAACAGGCTCCCCACGTTATCATCCATACTAGGTGGGGTCTTGATATGCCTTGTAAACATCAATTCTTTTGAAGAGTACCCATTGGTAAAAATATCTTCATATTTATCTTCCAATCCGAACTCATCACTGGCGATCACTTCATTTGCCAATCGAATCGCTTCCGCGTAGTCTCCTTCTTCTCCTCGATTCATTAAAATATCCGCTTTAAAAGCTTTTGCTGTTGTAGCACAGGAACGGTATTTAGAATAAAACCGGGGACCGTACTGTATCGCGTAATCTAGGTCCTCGAATATTTTTTCATAGCTCTCTTTTACAGAACTACGTCCCATGCTATTATTCGAGATGGATGAAGGTTCTAGACGAATAATCGGACCGAGAGGGCTGTTTATATCCCAGAAATACCCGTATCTCCTTAGTAGAAATGCATGCCCGAATGCACGGGCGAACTTGGCTTCTGCCAACATTTCTGTTTTCCGGTTCTCGCCAAACAGGTTCTCGGATAATTTGTCCACGTAATAGATGAAATTATTTGCAGCGTTTACCATTTTATAAGCTAATTCCCATGGATCAGCAACGTATGAATATTCTTCGGTCAATTTGAAACCTAACAAACCATCTGTTTCGAATGTACCTCGGTAAGTTCCGGTTAGTAATCCCGTGCGGTACTCGTTGTCGCAGATGTAATATGCGCTCATCGTCCCGTAACCCTGTAAATTCGAGAAGATGCCATTTAACGCCGTTTCTGCGGATGTCTCGTTCGTGATTGCATTTTCTCCAACTAAATCATGTGGAGGAAGTTCATCGTCGAACATGTTGTCACATCCCGTTATTGCAAAGAGAAACAATAAACTACATAAAAATATCTTGTTCATAATTAAATCATTTAATGGTTACTTTCACTCCGAAATTGAATGTTCTGGTTTTGGGATAAGCCTCCGTGTCTACGGAAGCCCCTTGGATAGCATCACTGCTCCATGATTCGGGAGAAGGGCCGGGATAGGAGGTGAAGGTACACACGTTATTTGCGGAGGCGAAGACGCTGATGTTTCCGAATATCTTTGTCTTGTCCACGATGTATTTGGGAAACTTGTATTCTAGGTTGACATTTTGTATCTTAAGGTACGAGGCATTATAGACGGAGAAGTCTGTGAAATCATTGTTGTAGAAATCCAATCGCACGCATGGGTAATTGCTATCCGGATTCTCCGGGGTCCAGCGTTTCAGAGCGACGTCCAGCACGTTCGCCGTACCCGTGGAGGCAAAACAGAATTGATTGGCCTCTGCCGTCCATGCCTTTTGTGCCCCGTAACTGAATGTTCCCTGTACGCTTAAGGTGAAGCCTTTCCAGCTTAAACGTGTATTGAATCCACCTTCAAAGTCGGGGCGAGAACATCCTAACACGATTTTATCCTCATGATTTCCATATACTTTATTTACTCGCCCATCACCGTCTTGATCGACAAATTTTAAGTCTCCGGGAATGGTTTTTCGGTAAGAATACTGCTCTTGATATTGATAGTCCGGGTTTAGTGATTCGTAGTAGTCAATTTCTGCCTGGGAACGGAACACCCCGTCGGTTTCAAACCCATAGATCAATCCTAGTGATTCTCCTTCCCGAATAACCGTGTTGCTTAGGTAGGTTTGTCCGGGAGCAGAGATGTATTCTGCGTCAAGCCCGGTAATTTTGTTCTTATTCTTCCCAATATTGAAACCAAAAGACCAGTTCCAATCCTTGTTCTGAATAATTGTGGCTGAGATGTCAAATTCTACCCCCTTGTTCTCGATGTTGGCGAAGTTCACGCTGGTAGATCCCATTCCGGTACTCAATGCCATGGTGAAAGGGTATAACAGGCCTTTCGTGGTCTTCTTGTAGAAACCTAAGGAACCTCTTATTCTCTGATTCTTCAAAAAGCCGAAGTCTAACCCTAAATCATATTGTTTAGTCGACTCCCATTTCAATTCGTTATTCCCGATCTGGCTTGGTATCGTTGCCGGCATATTCTGATAATCGGTAGAGGAATACAAGGTTCTCCATCCGTATTCTCCGACCCAACCATTACCCGTTTTTCCCCATCCGGCACGGATTTTCAAAAAAGATAGCCATTGAGAATCTTTCAAGAAATTCTCCTCGGAAATGATCCACGCTGCGGCGAATGACGGAAAAGTACCCCATCTGTATTTCGGGGAGAACTTGGATGAACCATCTGAACGTATTGTCCCGGTCACGAGGTAACGGTCCATGAATTTATACTCGATTCTTCCCACAAAAGATAGTAGTACGGATCCGCTGGCACTACCGTTTACCGCCCCGTATTTATAGGGGTTAGCTCCTTGCCATATTGCATTCTGCACGTAGTCATCCGGGAAATCAGTCATGGATAGCGTGTAATACTCCTGTTCTTCGTCATTATAATTACTTGCCAGCATGGCGGTTAATTTGTGATTCTCACCGAAATCTTTCATGTATGATAAGCGTATCTCGAGTTCTTTACTATCGGTCTTGCTATGTGTTTTTCTCCCGTAGCCTTTTTGATCTCCCCAGTACCCGCTACCTGCCTGCGTGCGGCTGGATTGATAAGCGTAACGCTCCCCCTTTCGGGTTTGGTAAGTGTATTGGGTGATCAGATTCAGTTCGGGTAAAATTCGAAATTCCAGATTTCCCGTGAGGCGTACATTGTGGTCCTCGCTCTCCGTGGTATTTTCTTCCATTTCGATAATCGGATTTACGACATAATAGGTACGTCCGGAATAGAGATATGAATGTAAATACAGGGAACCATCGTCATTATAAGCTTTAATATCAGGACGGGCTTTCGCTGCGGTAGATAGACCTGCATTATTGCTTAATCTGTCGGATATTGTTCCGGAAACTTTCACGGTAGCTCGGATCCATTTATTAATATCGGCGTTGAAACCGATGTCATATGTATATCTTTCATAATTCGTTCCTTTCACTTGTCCCAGCTCGTTCGTGTATCCCAAAGAGGCGTTATATCCGAAGGAACTACCGCCCCCTCGGATGGAGACTTTATGTTGCTGTTTGGAACCGTCCCGCATGATATATTTCATCCACGGGGTATTTGCCTCTCCAAAGAAATCCGATGCGGCAAATGTTGCGTATTTGGAGTATTTGGTAATATCGTCATACCCTTCTGCTTTTGCTCCATTGCGAACGGCCTCCATGACTAGCATTTTGAACTCGTCCGTGGTTAACGTGTTTACATCGGAAACGAGGCTCGTTGTGCTATAATCATAGCTGTAATTGATTACCGGTTTTTGGTCTCGTCTACCGCCTTTCGTCATAATCATGATGACCCCGGCTGCGGCTCTTGAACCATAAATGGCTGCGGAAGAGGCTCCTTTCAGTATGTCGATACTCTGAATATCATCCGGGTTTAATTCGTTGATGTCAAAATCACTTGTCATCGGGACGTTATCCACCACGATTAAAGGAGAGGTGGCCCCGCTTAATGATGGGACTCCCCGAATTTCTAACCGGGCAGGACTACCGGGAGCTCCGTCTCCTGCTAAAATACTCAAGCCAGGAATTTGGCCTTGCATCATGTGGGCCACGCTTGTTGCTGTCGATTCCTCGATAATTCGGGAGTCAAAACTTGCCACTGATCCGGTCAAATCTTTTTTGGTTGTTGTTCCGTAACCGATAACGACAACCTCTTCTACTTCGCTTACCTCTTCTTCCAATACTACATTCAATGTTTGTTGTCCGGTCCACTTTACTTCTTTCGTCTTCATTCCCACGAACGAGAATGATAGGATTAGAGAATCCCGTTTTTCTACGTTTATCACGTATTCACCTTTCACATCCGTGGATACACCGACGGTTGAACCTTTAATCAAGATCGTAACCCCCGGTAAAGGAGTACCTTCTTTGTCTTTCACGATCCCTCGGATGACGATGGTTTCTTTTTGCGTGTCATTTACTGGATCTTCTGACATGAAAAGTTCGTTCATTCCCGTGTGATGCCTTGTGGGGTTAGCGTTCGACAACAAGGGTAAACAACACAAAAATGGTAATACGATAAGTCCCCATCCCTTTCGTTTTCGGGGTGATTTTGTTTTCACTGGTACGAGTACTCTTTTTTGCCTCGTTTTTGTTTGTGGATTTTTTTTCATAATTTTGATTGTTGATTAATTAGGAATGTGAATTAATTAACGTGATGGAGTGTATTCTTAGTGTCTGAAGCCAGAATGCACTCCTGTTTTTTCTTATTTTATATAATCGGAAATTTTAAATTCGGTTATATGCATTTTGCATTGTAAGGTTATTTAGATGCTCTATTGGGGAGTATCTTTAGAATATCCGCTATAATCTGATGAGGCTTATTTCTAAACAAGGGTAATATTTTCTGTTTCATAATTGTTTCGTTAAATGGTTAAAGAATATATACATTTTATTCCTCTATTATTCACAATATTGACAATATAGATACCTTTTAAAAGGCATAACTTCCCTTCTGGCATTTCTGCCTCTCCATGAAATTTTCGTTTGTTTTTACACTTACGAACGTGATTAACCGGATGACCTCTTTACGTAATTCAATAATGCAAATATATTGTAGGGATATGTCTTTACAAAATAATTCATCAAAAAACTTTCCTTTAACACTAAAATAATTTTGAAATGGTAGCAATGCAGGATGTAAAAGAGGATATAAAGAAAACGGAAATTGAACTTTTCGTTATCAATAAGGTCAAAGAATTTAGAAAAGCAGCAAAAATGAGTCAAAGGAAACTCTCAATGGAATTAAGATTAGGTAGTTCGTATGTTAATAGAGCTGAAAATTATAAGCTTAGAGAGAAGTATAATTTGAATCATTTGAATGAATTATCAAAAATTTTCAACTGTTCTATTGCGGATTTTCTGCCATCGCCTAATGTAGAGATTGATACAATTAATCAGTATTTGGAATTGCATCCGAAATTGAAAGCTAGGAATGAAAAGATGATAAAGGATGCGGAGGAAAAAGGACGGAAAAAAAGAGAAGAAAAGGAGAAGAAAGGAAAAGTGAGAAGGAAAAATGACGAAATTTGAATGTTCGTGTCATTACTCTAATCCAACCCAAATAAAGTAGTAATCTAACCCAAATAATCTCACTCCCTCAGAGATCATTTGATGTTTACTTAGGGCTTAGTCATTCCGTGATGTTTGAGCTACGAATAAGCTTCGAATGAACTTCGAATAAGGGGGATTATTTCCCTAGGTTCTCCCTAGGATTTCTCCTAGTTTTGTCTTTCTCCCTACCAAAGCTTATATCCTGTTGTTATGTCCTCGTTATCTTTTCGTTATCTCTTCGTTCTTATAGAAGCCTTTTTTAACGAAAGGATAACGAATATATAACGACAATATGTAAGTTATGGTATTGATTATAAGTATGTTTATTAATATATAATAACTATTCGTTGTTGCGGGAAGCGATGTTACGACTTGTTGGGCATACCTTCTTTATGTGAAAACGAATGTTAATGATTGTTTTACAAGGAATTCTGCATGATTTGGTGAAAATGAAGATAACTTTGAACTTGAATATATACTACTTTTCCATTGAAACATGAGGCAAATTTGATTAATTTAAATGATGGTTAGTTGATATTGTCACGTGTATTAATTTATGAAATAAATGAAAAAAGAAAACACGGGGAATGAAATATTCCATACCTTTGTTTTGTAGAGACGTTATTTAAAATTATATATCTTGTATTATGGATGTGAATTATTAACCATTAACAAAATGAATTATAAAAAATACGTGTAATATTATTTACTTATGTATGGTAATTATCATATGTATGTTTATTTCTTCTTGTTCGCAAGAAGACTCAAATCCAATGTTCGAAACTAATTCTGAAACTCATATAAATAATTTAGAATCAAAAGCACTACCGAGTGTATTAGTCACTATTTGGATTCGCAAACAAGTATCATTTGGACAATATGTTGCAATCACTGGTGATGGAGCAGAACTTGGAAATTGGACTCCGGCAAATAGTATTCCATTATTAGAAGACGCAAATCAAGAAAATTATCATTCTGCCTCTGTCTATTTATTAAAGGGTAAAACTTATGAATTTAAACCGTTGGTTTTAAATAGAGGTGACAAAAGTGTTGTCGAGTGGGGAGATGATCCTAATATTGTTATTTCTCTACCATCAGACTTCCCTGGTGGAACTTTTACTTTGGTTCATACTTGGGATTAATTTCCATGGTAAAGATTGTTAACTATTAACGTCTCTATTGAAACATTTATTCAAAATCACCCCAATTTTACCCCAAAAAAGAAAGCCATTTACTCTCGTAAGTGGCTTTCTTTTGTGACCTCGGTGGGACTCGAACCCACGGCCCATTGATTAAGAGTCAATTGCTCTACCAGCTGAGCTACGAAGTCTTCCTTGTTGCAAGCGGTTTTAACCGTTTTGCGGGTGCAAATATGCAACAATATTTTTTAATCTGCAAGAAAATTATTCTTTAATGTTGTGATAAACGTTGGTTACGTCATCATCTTCTTCCAATTTTTCTAGCAGCTTGTCCACTGATTCTCTTTGTTCCTCGGTTAACTCTTTTGTATCAAGTGGAATACGTTCGAATTCTCCGCTGACCATTTCGTAATGGTTATCTTCCAAATATTTTTGAATAGCCCCGAACGCTTCGAAAGAACCGTAGATGATCACGTGATTTTCCTCGTCCTCGAAGATTTCGTCGGCACCGTAGTCAATCATTTCCAATTCGAATTCTTCTAGGTCGAAGTTCTCCGGGCGGGTAATTTTGAACACGCATTTCCGGTCGAACAAGAAATCGAGGCTACCAGTTGTTCCTAAAGAACCACCGTATTTATTGAAGCAATGACGTACGTTGGCAACGGTACGGGTGTTGTTGTCGGTTGCGGTTTCTACCACGATGGCGATGCCGAAAGGACCGTATCCCTCGTAAACAATCTCCTTGTAGTCAGAAGTATCTTTTGAAACGGCGCGTTTGATAGCTCTTTCGACGTTCTCCTTCGGCATATTTTCAGCCTTGGCGTTTTGGATAAGTATTCGTAAACGCGTGTTATTCGCTGGGTCCGGGCCTCCGGCTTTTACGGCGATATCAATCTCTTTTCCTATTCTGGTAAACGTACGGGCCATATTGCCCCATCTCTTTAGCTTCCGTGCTTTACGGTATTCGAACGCTCTTCCCATATAATTGAATCTTATTTATATTACAATTTGAGACGCGAATTTAGTTTTTCTACTTAAAACAAAAAAGGAATTCAGCGATTTTGTGTTGAGAATGAGTTTCATTCCACGAGTTCTACACAGAAATCGTCAATGTATATTCCCTCGTCGGGTGTGATCTCTTTGCTATAGGTACGGATTTCTACCCGTAAAAGTTTTGCTCCTTCCGGGGCGATGAATGATTTGCCATTGAATACGTTGATCCAGCCATCTGTTTGTTTCAAATAACTTTGGGCTTGTATAGGTTTGTTGTGTTCTGCCGGGAGTGCCGTACTTTTGGTTTTACGCCAATAGCAGTAATATTTCCACGGGAAAGAGGTAGAAGGGGCCTTTACATGCATTTTTATTTCATAACGTTTACCAGCTTCAATGTTTATATCTTGGTACAAGTAAGTTTTGCCTTGCAGGTAAACGGATTGACCGGAACGGGCTTGGGGCCCCGTGATCTTAAGGGCGACACTGTCTTTCCCGTCTTTATAAAAATGCCAATGGTCGGGTTCTATTGTCGGGTTACTCCATTTTTCGAAATCTCCATTTTGTAGCAGATTTTCCCCGTTCCCCTGTATTCCACCTTCAGTTAGTTCCGGGAAGTTGCAGTCTACGTGAATTATTTGATTCGTGTCGATAGCCTCCGAGAAAGGAATGATTTTTCTTTTTGATTTGTTGTCTTCATCATAGGTAATAGAAAGCGTAGTTTCTCTTTTTTTGGTCGGGAAGGTTCGAATCATTGCCTTTCCTTGATGATCCACGGGTTTCGTGATCGTGCCGAACGTGTTGGTGGTCGATCCGGAAAAGCTGACAGAGGACGGGACGAAAGACAATTCCAGTTTTAGATTGGATATTGCCTCGGGAATTGCATGGAGAGAGAATTGTACTACTCCTGTTCTTCGGAAGAGCCGGATAGGGGGAAGGGTATTTTTACTTTCCGTGATACTGACGCTTTGCAGGGCCGTGGAGATGTCGTTGGCTTCTTGGTTCGTGTTCTCTTCATGTGGCAGGCAGAGGAACAAGCTTTCAAGTGCTTCTCCGGTTTCCGGGATAACAATGCTTTCCTCGGGAGCGTTGGCTACGAGGGCTAACCTGTACCTACCCAGCGGGAGAATGGCGTGAAGAGTGTTGTCATGGATGTGCGACGATGTAAACGTTTCATGACGGGCGATGCGATTATCCCGATCAATGGCAAACAGGTGCAGGTAGTGTATGGAGAATTCCTCGGAAGCGTTGCATTCAAGCGGGAGTTGTATCCCCTGCCCTTCCATGGCTTTGTCTTTTTGACATGAAAAAAGTACAAACTGCATTACCAGTAAAAATATTATTTTTCTCATTATGTTTTTGAATTTGTAACTGGTAAACCTGCAACTTGTAACTTCTAGCAAGGTAAAGTCTCGTTAAAAAATGGAAATCCCGATGTTCGTGGTAAATCGTTCGAGCGTTTCGATTCCCATGTATGAATTCCCGTGTTCGTTCAGTTCGGGACTCCATACGGCAATACTAAGTTTGCCCGGGATGATGGCTACCACGCCTCCGCCCACACCGCTTTTTCCTGGCATTCCCACGCGGAAAGCAAACTCTCCGGACTCGTCATAGAAGCCGCAGGTCAGCATAAGTGCGCTGAGGCGTTTCGAGCGGCTCACGGTGAGAATACTCTCGTTGTTGTGTGGGTTGATCCCGTGGTTGGCTAGGAATAGGAATGATTTTGCAAGGTCCTCACACGTCATGGCGATGCTGCATTGATTACAGTACACGTCGATCAGCGAGTCCACGTCGTTATCGATGTTCCCGAAACTTTTCATGAAATGTCCCAGGGCCTGATTCCGGCTGGCGTGTTCGAATTCGGACTGGGCCACCGTTTTGTCATAGTAAATGTCATCGTTTCCGGCTACACTTCTCACGAATTGCAGGATGGCTTCTTTCGGTCGGTGGTAAAGGTTCATCACTTTATCCGTAACCACGAGAGCTCCGGCGTTGATAAACGGATTACGCGGTATTCCTTGTTCATGTTCCAACTGAACCAGCGAGTTAAATGGAGTTCCGGAAGGTTCCCGTCCCACGTATTTCCACAGATCACCCCCCATGTGGCGAACGACCATGGCAAGAGTGAAGACTTTTGAAATACTTTGGATGGAGAATTTAGTTTGGTAATCTCCCGTACCAACGATTTGGCCGTCGAGGGTGGCTATGGCAATCCCATATTGTTTGGGGTCGATATTAGCTAAAGCCGGTATGTAGTCGGCTACATGGCCTTTCCCGAAAAAGGGTTTTACCTCGTTGTATATATTGTCGATGACTTCTTTGTAATTCATTGCAAACGTTTGTTTAAGCGGGGCAAAGATAAGAAAGTATCTGAATTCTTCGTGTGGGTTTATTTTATTTTTCGAACAATTTTGCCGGAATAGGTTTCACTAAAATGTTCTTGGAAATAAATGTCTTTGGGGATTTCGTAAGGAGATAGGCATGATCTTAATTGACTAAGTAGTTTTTGGCATTCGGTTGCGTTCCAAGATGCGGATTCTATGACCAAGACGGCTTTTTGTCCCAAGCGGGAATCGGGTTCGGATGTGATGAAGAAGCGTTGGGAGATGAGGGGTGCGATGCGAGATTCTATTTTTTCGGGAAATAATTTGATGCCACCGGAATTAATCACGTTGTCATGGCGTCCCAGCCATTCGAAATGAGTGGCGTCCGTGAGTTGAATGATGTCGTTCGTGACAAAGGTTTGCTGTTGTAAGTGTGGGGCATGGATGATCAGGCATTCTCTTTCGTCTTTTTCAAACGTGACCTTTCCCAGGGCAAAGTAGTAAGGGGATCTTTTTCCCCCGTTTATTTGCCGGAGGGCAATGTGTGACACGGTTTCCGTCATGCCGTAGGTTCCGTAACAGGCTGTTGGGATTTGTTGAAGTTGTTGTTCCAGTGTGGGGGATACGGCGGCCCCTCCGATGATGATCTGTTTAATGTGAGCTAGTTTTGTAGCCGTTTCCGGGGAAGATAGGCTTGTTATGACTTGCATGGGAACCATTGCCGCAAAATCAATGTCCTCTTCGATATTTTGTAAGGGGGAAGAGCTGGGTTTTACTGTGACCAGGTTTGCTCCGGAAAGAATTGTTCGGACGATCATCATTTTTCCCGCGATGTAGTTCGGGGATAGACAAAGCAATAAGTTGGATGATGGGCAGATATTGAAAAATTCGTTCGTGAGGTGTGCCGAGGCAAGCATGTCTTTTTTCAGTAATCGAATCTCTTTCGGGGTTCCCGTGGAGCCGGATGTGTGTCCGATGACGTGGTCTTTGGGATCATACCATTCTTGCAGGAAGGTGGTGATATCGGGATCAACGCTATTTTTAAGCGTTTCCAGATTCTTGTGTCGAATTCCGTTAAGCTTGATATTGATTTCCATGACGTTTAGAATGAAATTTGAGATAAATCCCAATTTACCTGTGGGTTGTACCGGATGGTTGAGCCGGTTTGTTCCAGGGGTGAAGGGATATTATTCGTATAGAGTTGTCCTGTTCCAAGGCCTTGGGGCATACCCGTGGGGAGGAAAGTTTGAAGATAAGCTGTCCATTGTGCGATGGCATTAAGCCCGATATTGGATTCCAGGGCGGAAGTGATCCACCAACCAATGTTGCGTTCTTGGGATCGGGCAACCCATTCCCATGAACCCGAAAAACTACCTAAAAGCGATGGTTTTATTACAATGTATTGAGGGCGGATCATGTCAAGTAGTTTGCTTTTGTCAGAAACCTCAATCCCTATCAGTTCTTCGTCCAGGGCAATGGGGATTGGAGTGTTCCGGCATAGAATAGCCATTTCTTCCCACTGCCCTTGGCGGATAGGTTGTTCGATCGAGTGGATATCATAACGTGACAGTTCTTCCAGTTTACGGGGAGCCTCTTGCGGGGTAAAAGCCCCGTTTGCGTCCACTCGCAACTCGACGACTTCTTTGCTGAATTGTTTTCGGATATAGCGTAATAAATCTAGTTCTTCCTCGAAATCGATAGCCCCGATTTTCAGTTTGACACAATGGAATCCGGCGTCCAGTTTTTCTATAATCCGTTGGCGCATGGTGTCTTTGTCGCCCATCCAGATTAAACCGTTGATTTCGATATCTGTTTGCCCTTCGGTGAAGGGGGTGGGGTAAATGATGCGTTTGCCACCATTATTTAAATCTGCTATGGCGGTATCCAAGCCGAATAGGATAGAACTCAATCCTTTAAGTTCGTAAAGCATGAGAGTGTTGATATTTTGGCAGATATATGCCAATTTTTTCTCGTAATTGGGCGTGTCGTCTGCACTTAATCCCCGAAATAAAGCACACTCTCCCAGTCCGTATATTTCGGGTTGTTCCGAATACCAGACTTTGACAAACCAAGTTTCCTTCTCCGTGAGAATGCCGCGGGAGGTTCCTGCGGGCTGTTTGAATTTCAGAATGTATCTCGTGTACGTTGCTCGTAACATATCTTACTTTTGTTAATATTAACAAAAGTAAGATATTTCGATTAAATATTGGGAAGAGCGTTTAAAATCTTTTCGGCGTCCGGGGAAGAAGGACGGACAGCTTTGGGGTTAATAATCTTGCCATCCGGATCAATAAGAATGAAATGAGGGATGCCGTTGATATTATAATCCCGTTGAAATTGACTCCCTCGCCCAAGCAAAAGCTGAACGCCGGAGAGTTCTCCCGATTTGACCATTTTTTCCCATGCCGCTTTGTCCTCGTCAGTGGAAAGACCGAGGAAGGTGATATTTTTTCCTTCCATTTTCTTTTCCAGTTCTTTCAGGTAGGGCATTTCTCTTTTGCAGGGACCGCACCACGTTGCCCACATATCGATATATAAATACTTCCCTTTGAAATCCTTCAAGGAGTAAGTTCTGCCGTTAATGTCTTTTGCTTCGAAGTCCGGGGAAAGTTTTCCGGCAACGGTAATATTCCATTTGTCGTACTCTGTTTTATAGGCAGCCCGTAAAGTCGGGTCCGTCACGTAGGTATTGTAAATATTTTCCAGTTCGGTGATATTATTAATACCGTTTTTCTTTATCTGTCTGACTGCAATTTCGTTAAGAAGAGATTGTTTTAGCTTGTCATTTTTGAAATGTTGAGCGATATATTTCATTCGGGCAACATTTTTATTGTAAATGCCGGAGATTTCTTTATCCTTGCTTCCAAGTATAAGGGCGGACTCTATAATAAATTCCCTGTAAATGTCGAGATCAATCAGACTCTCGTCCTCTTGTACATATTGTTCCAACGTTGAATAATACTCCTCGTTCGGGCGATAAGTCGTGTCGAGCATGATATGTCCCATGGGATACATGACCAGACTGACCAGATATGAATATTTAATTCGTCCCTCTTCCAGTTTTACGAATTCAGGATTCGTTGTTTCTAGTTTCCGGGCTTTTAGTAAGGCGGTAGCCTCGTCTATCTTCTCGTTGGCAAGGTTGATAATTCCGTTCAGTGAACGCTCGTAGTCGGGGGGATTTATCGGGGCATAAGTGATAGAATTAAGATATTCTATCACCGGGGCGTTCTTTCCCTCGAATTTCATGCCGTCCTTAAAATTGTTGGCATCAAAAGAAATCGTTACACGATCGCCTTTCCGGAAAAAAACATTCTTGGCTTCCTCGCCATAAAACAGACGGGCGTATATCACATCACCCTGTAATGTACAGGTGGCTTTCCCGTGTTTGTCCAGTTCCATTTCCTTGATCATTTCCGGGCTGACAACAATAGCGACCTTGGAATAGGTCATGTTTTCCACTTTGAAGTCCACGACAATATCGTCGTTGTTCTTCTGTGAACAAGAGCAGGCGATCGAGAGTAAAATAATAAATAAAAAGCTTCTCATGTCAAGTAAATATTAATAATTAATCATAGATTTCCTGCATGGCGGCATCCAGCCATCCGCCTCTTGCGTTTACGTTAATGATCTTTCCTTTGTCGTCTACAAGGATTGAAGAAGGGACTCCAGTCAGGTTATAAGCTCGAAAGGTTGCTTTGGTATTATCAATAAGCTGTCCCCAAGGCATTTTTTCCTCTTCCATGGCTTGATGCCAATTCTTCGGATCACTGTCAATGGAGATACTCACGATATTTAACCCTTTGGGATGGTATTTATTGTACGTGTTACGCATGTGAGGAATTTCCACACGGCAGGGGTTGCACCAAGATGCCCAGAATTCGATTAATGTAGTACATCCGGGTTTTACGAAATCCGATATTTTCTTTTTACTTCCGTCCGGTGCCGAGAGTTCCCGGTCTATAAAGGGACTTCCTATAAATACCTGTCTACCTTGAATTGTTGCCCGAAGAGCCTGCCCCATTTCCGAATTTTGCATTTCGGGCGATAGGCTAGTGAACAATCCTTCAATTTCTTTCAGGGAAAGGTCGGAATTTCTGTCGGAGAGTTCTTGCGCTATCTTAACGCTGATGGCGGATTCGGGGTGTGCTTTCAGGTATTTCATTTTAGCCTCTCTGATCGCGAGTCTTTTTTCCGTGACAAGTTTGGCAAGGTCAATCGCTTTCGCTAAATCCTTCGTACTGTAGTAGGCTTCCCCGTAAGCGTGGAACGTTTTACTCCGGTCATCTTCCATGGGTTGTATCTCGCTCAGGTAGTTCTGGTATTCAGTTTGTGTGCCGCTTCCGGAGATTTGGAACACGGGGTGTTTGCCGGAATAGTCGCAAGTGGCTTCTACCGCTGTGCTGTCGATAAATAACGAGAAGTTTATAATTTTACTACGGGTCTGTCGGTCATTGGGATCAAGGTAAATGTTAATCGTGCAATAACGCGGAACCTCGAATTTACCTTGGAATTTGAATTTACCTCCCGATATTTTCGTGCTGTCAATAAAATGAGGTTGATTCGTATCATCCAGTACCAAAAAAACAGGTTTCCCTTCCCATGCTTCGGGGACGAGTCCCGTGAGGGTATATCCGTCGTGTTTTGCACAACTGACGACGGATAGAATGAATGCGATAAATAAAATGTATTTCATTTTTTATTCTTGAGTTATGGGTTCTTTATAGATAATATCCACGATTCTGCCGAAACCGGAATGATATTCTTTGTAATCGGTTATTTGTGCCAGGTTATCAATGGCTTCGTACACTCTGAGTTCACCTCCGTCAGTACCGCCCTTGTCGCTGCCCACGATCAAATCGTAAGAACGTCTGGCATTTTCTGCGTTCCTGTATAGATAGAATTTCAGACAAGTAATTTCTCCCGGCACGTCAAACTGGAATTGGGCAGAAGGGGTACTCGTGTCCAGATTCACCCGGTAAACCTTTCCGTCCACGGCATAGAACATTTGGTCGTTCAAAGGACTGAATGCAAAATGTTTTGCTTGTGTAATATCGGTACAATTGGAGAGGTTCGCATAATGGGTTTTTGTGTAAGGCGGCATTCCCATCAATGCCATATAATAATCATCTAATGCAATTCCATAAAGATGATAAACTCCATTATTCTCCAAAATCGTGAAAGTGATGTTATTGAAGAAGCCGAAGCCGGGCATCATGGCAGATTCGGAATATTTGCGTCCGCTATTTTCCATGTAAACGTAGTTATATCCTACCGGAAATGAGAAAGCGTCACCTCCGGCTTCATCATCGCTCATATTCAAGCATCCGACAGTTAGATCTCCGGTTAATCCGCCGTACATACCTCCCGGATGATAAACAAATTGTTTGTGATTTAAATCATAAAACATGAATACCGGGGCATATTGCATTGGGTTCGTAATGTTACATCCCACATGTGGTGCAACTTGTATATATTCTTTCGTGTTATCGTCATTACGAAGATAATTTAACCTTGATTCCCATAATGCATCGGTTCCGGAACCGAAATTGCTGCTATGTGTACCATCCGGTGTTACCATCATGCGGAAGTAAGATGCAGATGTGATATGAGTGGGTTTGGCATCGCTCATATCTCCCATTTCGTATTTCATAAGATACTCTTCTTTCCATTCGAAAGCGTCTTTATGCAACCGGGTAGTTCCTTCTTCGGTAACCAGATAGAACGGGGAGGTAGGATCTACTTGTTGTACGGCACTCATATCTTCCGTGCTTTCCGGACTAAGAGCAATGAGTGCCAGCGGCCCTTTCTTGAACGGCATATCCGAATCGGCGAGCATATCCTTGGAGTGTACTTCTTTTCCTAACACGGTAGAAATCATATCCAAACGGACATTACCATTTTCGGAACAAAGAAGAACCCATCCCTCGGAAGTTGTCGTGACAACGGAAAGATTCGCTTGTTGTTGGTAAAATACATCCAGTTGCTTGTCCTTTACCGTGTAAATCAATTTGTAAGGACCGGGGCGTAAAGATATAATGTCATTAAATTCTTTTGTGGTTGCCAACACTTCGCTTGCGGTGTCATTTGCGTCTTCCGCTTCGAACTGCCGGATTGCCAACCACTCGTATTCATATCGGTTTTCATCGGCTTGCAAACCGTCTAATTGCACGGGGATAGACAAATTCTGGTAAGCCAAAGCCGTAATGGAATTACCGATACCTTCAATTTTTACTTCCGGAATATCATGGTAATTGTAATTGCCTTTATCGTCCGCACAAGCACTAATTCCACCTGCTATTGCAACAAGTAAAAAAAGTGATTTTATTCTATATAATATCTGTTTCATGATCTGTCTTTTTTGTGTTGTTAAAAGATTGGGGTTCCGTTCTCGTCAAAGATTTCCGGATCGGGATTCTCCAATAACAATTGGTCCGCTACATATTTTCTCATTTCAGATATGAGATATTGGAAGCGGGCGGATGGGATTTTTGACGCATCATTAAAGTCAGAGCGCGGGATGTCCATTACCCGGCAAGTCAAAAAGAAACGTTGAGGGGTAAATGGGTACATATAAGTGTACCAAGCAACAGGCGCTTCCGTGAACAATTCGGAAAATTCGATTTTATGACGCATGGTCGTGACATCCGTACCGCTTTGGATATCCGTGATCTCGTGCGTGATGATCGGTCTGAAATACTCGTTCTCTTCAATGGCGAGCTCAATCGTTTTTGCTTCTTCCTGCAGGGCGGTCGAACGTTTCAACGTAATTTCATAATTGAACGAACTGGCTCCCGCGGGTAATACCGGGTTGACGGGTAACACGAAATCGTCCCCTTCCTTTGCACTTCCCCCGACAACTTTGATGTTTACTGGGCGAGGTTCATCAGTAGCCCTCCCGACTAATTGAACCGGAATGGACACGGTTGCCTCGTTCTGTGATTCTTCGATATACACGAACGTGAAATTCGTGCTATCCGTCAGTATATTTCCCACTCTTATACGTTGATTGAAATAGATTCCTTCATCTGCACTGTAAGTATTAACCTCTTCTTCAGAGCAAGCGGTTAATCCCATGATGAGCAGCATAATCCATATAAATATATTTCTTGTTTTCATAATTTACGTGTTATTGTCTGTTATTGATTTCCGTGTCGGGTAAAGGCACCACGAAAACTTGGGTTGATGCCGCTTGGCCTGCAGGTCTACTTCCACTACTGTTCGTTCTGTTTAAGATTGTGGTAAACGTCCGTTTATAAAAATAGAACAATTGTCCTTCACCATACAACTCGCGCATGTATTCGTAGGTCAGATCCGTTACGGTTAGTGAACCCAGATTCGAGATACCTCTTTTATTTCTCAACGTGTTGATATATGGAAGTCCGTCATTCAGAGTTTCCGATTCGCTTTCTGCGGCGATCAGATACATCTCCCCCAACCTTAACATCGGAATCATTGTATTCTGTATCAATCCGGTGGTACTCATGTCATTGTATTTATAGAAATACCGGGCACCGCTTGTCAATCCGGGGAGTGTAGCTTGTTCCCAGTTGGCCTCAAAACGAGTGTCGCTCGTGGTAGAGGAACCCGACGCCGAGTACAGGAAATTCAATAATTTTTCATCCATGGTAAATATAAACGACGGGTTACGGGACGGGTCGTAGTAATTCTTGAATAACAAAACTCGATTCGTGTTCGTTAAGGCAAACAATACCTCTGACGAGAAAATCCGGTCACTCTTTACTTCCGTCCTTTCCGTGAACGGGAATGTCCCCGCTTCTGCCGCCGTGATCACTTTTTTGGCGTAGATGGATGCGTTGCTTTTATCCCCCGCATAGAGATAAACTCGTGCCATGAGTCCTTGTACCGCGTAGTAATTCATACGTAATGCCCGGTAACGTAGGAAATTGGATTCATTCCCGTCTGATTCCATTAAAGTACCTTTCGTGATGATCGGGTCATTTGCCAACGCTTTCTCCGCTTCTTGCAAGTCATGAATGACATATTCCATTACCTTGTTTGCTGGTAATAAATCGTTTACATTCGATGATTGGTACAGATAGTAGGGGATACACTCGTTTTCCGGGTTGTTCATGTAAACCGGTCCGAACAGGCGTAACATATCGAAGTGCAACATGGCACGCAAAGCCAAGGCTTCTCCCCGGATAATGTCATAGTTGATACCCGTGAAGAGTGATTCCCGGTTTTCTATGTTATCAAGAATCTTGTTACAGTTCATGATCAGGGCGTAAGCTTTTTCCCAAACTTTATCCAAGCGTCCCCGCCAGTATTCAGTGCTATATTTATAGCTGTTTAAATCAATATAATCCCCCCATTTCCCTTGGTCGTCGCCGATCTTGTAGGCTCCGCCCATGAGTTCTAGCATTTCCACCATGAGGGTACTTCCGTAAAGATTCTCGTCGTTCAACTCGATGTACACGCCGTTTAGTAATTTCTGGAAACCGGCTTCCGAGTTCAACAGGTCTTCTTCCGCTATCTGGTCGTAAGGTTTCACGTCCAACCAACTGTCGCAAGCCTCGAAAATAAGGGTGCAACATATAAGCATTATTAATTGTATTTTTCTTTTCATAATTCTTCCGTTTAAAAGGTTGCAGATATAGAGAATGACATCGTGCGTGCGAACGGGTAGTCAATGCCTCGCTCGCTCTTTACCGACGACACTCTGAAAATATCGTTCATGTTAGCTTGCACGGTTAATGTGGACAACCCGATATGCTTGATGAAAGGTTGGGTAAATTCGTAACCGATGTTGAAAGACTCTCCGCTCAGCGTGTTCTCGTCCATCACGAAGCGGGAAGAAGTTTCGGTCGTTTGGAAAAGGGAAATTCTTTTGAATTTAGCTTCTTGTCCCGGAGTACTCCAACGGTCGTATAAAGCCCGTTTGTCCTGATTGTAATTGATCCCTTCCCGGTCGATATTTTCCACCTTTTCGTAGAGAGCGTTATTGAAAACCTGACCTCCTAACCGGTAACGTAGGTAACATCCGAACGATAAACCTTTATAGTAAAGGGTTGTTCCGAGTACTCCTTCCAATTTGGGTTCGGTATTCCCGACTACCACCTCGTCATTTTTGTCATATGTGAAGGTATAAGTCCCGTCTTTCTTGATAAATAAGTCTTGACCTGTTGCCGGATCGATTCCTGCCGATCTTACCGCCCAAATATCGGTAGGACTGCCGCCATCATAGTATCTGGTGGTGTTCAAGTTCGCTTGATTCTGTTCGTTCATCGACTGCAATCTATTTCCGATTTTGGAGTATTTTGATTTGGCATGTGTCCCGTTGAGACTGATATTCCATACGAAACGATCTTGCGGGCGGTAAATGGGTGAAACTTTTAACGTTACTTCAATACCGTCTGTTTTCAGTTGTCCCATGTTCATCATAACACTTTTCACCCCGATAGAGCTCGGTGTCGTGATGGCTGCTACTAACGGGTCGGTTTTTTTCCGGTATAGATCTACAGTGAGGTTCACTCGTTCGTTGAACATCGTGACATCGGTTCCCAAACTGTAATTGATAGTTTCCTGCCATGCCAGATCGGGATTGCCCAAGCCTTCGAGAATAACTCCAGTTCCGAAAATATTGCTCATCCAGTGCGTGAAAGCGTAGGTGGAGAATGCTTGATAAGAAGCGAAATTCTGGTTTCCCGGGTTTCCGACCGAGCCTCTAAGTTTTAATAGTTGGAAGAAATCGCAATTCTCCATGAATTTCTCGGCGTGAATGTTCCAGCCTAAACCGACAGACCACGTGTTTCTGAAACGGTTGTTCGTCCCGAACACGGAAGTACCGTCACTGCGGTAGTTGAAATCAAACAGGTAACGGTTGTCATAAGCGTATCCCCCGTTGATATAGAAACTGGCGGCGCGTGTTTTGCTTTCTGTGTAAGTCGGCTTAGAGCCTGCCGGGTAGCTGTTCGTGAAAGACGGGGCATCAAATTCATCTTCCGTGAAACCGATGGCCTTATAACCGTTTTTGGAATTTTCCTTGGTGCTGAAATTGAATCCGGCAACAGCATTCACCATGTGTTTTCCTGCGAATAGGTGTCCATAGGTAGCTGAAATATCTCCTTCGTAATTCAAGTTTTTCGTTTGAGCATTCGTGTAAAGTCCTTTCTCCGTCTCGCTCATCTCGTCAAAATCACTGTGTTGCGGGGAAAGACGTACCTCGGCTGTCGAACTATTTTTGCTAATTCCGAATTTTGCTCTTGCACGCAGATCATTCGTGGCAAACCATTCAAGGATAAAATTATTCGTGAACCCGAATTGATCCTGCACGTCGTAATTATTCAGGTGAGCGTTCCACAAGGGATTGGGTACGGAATATTCTTCAGGATCTTCCGTGTAGTATAAATATTTGTCGATACCGCCTTCGCTGTTGTATTTTCTGAAATAAGGATTGGCTTTTGCGTATTCCGAGAAAGGAACGGCAGGATTATTCGTTTTCATGTAATCCAGTATAAATTTATTGCTGAATTGGAATTTCCCCGTACGGTAAACCAAGTCGATATTTCCGCTAATCGTTTGACGGTCGGAACCTTTCATCACTCCTTGCGTGTTGCCGTAACTTAATCCCAGCCCGTACCGGATGCGTTCCTCGCCTCCTTCGGCATAAAGGTTGTGTTTCTGCACGAAACCCGTGCGAATCGGTTCGCTGAGCCAGTAGGTGTTAACGCCGCGTTCGATGTCTTGTAAACGTTGGTTCCTGAGATTGTCCATCGTGATTTGGTCCATCGGGTTGTTTGTGGTGCTGGTGTACCTTCCCGCTCTGGTTTCGAACTCCAGTTTTTCCCGTGCGTTCATGAGGTTATAGTCCGACAGGTCGGCCATGGTTATGCTGAAATCTCCTTTGTACGAGAGCGAAAGTACTCCTTTTTCCGGAATTTTCGTTTCAATAACCAATACACCGTTGGCAGCTCTTGAACCGTAAATTGCCGTGGATGCGGCGTCCTTTAAAAGTGTTACGGAGGCTACCCGGTTCATGTTCAAATCCATGACTGTCTGTAAATCCGTTTCGAATCCGTCCAATATAAATAACGGTTGGTTCGGATCGGTTCCGTATTCTTCTTTCAATCCCATGACGCTACTTTTACCTCGAATCTCCACGTCCGGCAACCGGTTCGGGTCTGATCCGAATTGATTATTGACGTTAATCTTGAAAGAGGGGTCTAGTGTCCTGATACTTTGAAGTACATTTTGCGTACCGGCGGCTTTCAAGTCTTCTACCTTGTACGTGCTTGCCGATCCCGTGAAGCTCTCTTTTTTTCTTCGGTATATTCCGGTCACCACGACGTCTTCGATGGTTTCCACGGCGGGGGCAAGCTGTATTTCCCGGAATTCCGCACTATTGTTACCGTTGAATTTTTTTACTAATCTTTCGTAACCGATAAAAGAGAATATGATATTGTAGTTCCCCGAATCGATAGGGAAAATAAATTCTCCGTTGGCATTGGTTGCAGTACCCTGCTGACTTCCTTCGATCATGACGGTCACGCCGGGAAGAGGTTCACGGGTATCTTTATCAAACACAACACCTTTTAGCTCGATTAGTTTTATCTGGGGAGTATTAGCTTGTACCGGACGTTGTATGATAACGATCGTTTTATCTTCCAGTTTGTACGTGAAAGGTGTTTTGTCCAATAAAAAGTCCAGTACTTGTGTTAGCGGGGTGTCAGAAAATTCTTTAGAAATGCGTTTGTCATAAGCCTTGACCTGTCCTGTATTGTAAAAGAATTCCATTCCCGTGGTGGTGCTGATTTGTTTGATAGCGTCCAGAAGGGTCGTATTTTCCAGTTTAAGATTGAGACGCGTATCTTGAGCATGTAAATTATTTGTCATGCTACAAAATACGATGATCAAGAAAAGAGGCAAGATCATTTTTCCCGTGAACAGCGTCCAGGGAATTACTTGTCTAAGGTTGGTTGAAGTGTCTTCTTTCATGATTTTTATGTTACTGTTATTGATTGATTTTTAGTTGTTTATTTGCTTGATAAACCTTTTTTTTAGGGTTACAACCTCCAAGGCTTTATCCGTGATAAAGTCTTCCCTTTTTTGAGTTGTTATCTACATTCGATATTTTTTCGCTAATATGTTGCTACTGTTTTCTAGGTATTTTTGTCCGGTAATGTTCTCTCTTTCATATTATTTGATCGTTAGGTTTTGTATTTTGTGTTATTTTTTTTGAGTATACAATTCCCTAGGCATTACGTTTTGATAATGTCCTCGGTCAGATATTCAATATGTTATTCCTTTGTTTTTATTTCAGATGAATGATACCGTTTTCAATGCTACACGTTATATTACTTGTTGTTGTTAATAATTTCGTGATATAATCAATACCTCTTTCATACCGAATCATGCCGGAGAAACAAGTATCGTTGTATTTTTCTGCTACTTTTATTTCAATGCCGTACATTCGGGCAAGTTGTTTTGCCAGTGTAGGTAATTTTTCATTGTTGAAATAGAGGATTCCTTCTTTCCACATGGCGAATTCGGAGGTGTTTACCTCGTTTTTCGTGACTCCTTTCGTTGTTTTGTTTACCCGTACTTGTTCATTGGGTAAGAGGGCGATAGCTTCAGTTCGTGTGGGGAGTGAGTATTCGATTTTCCCGGTAACCAATGTCGTGATATTCTCTTCGTTATCCGAGTAAGCTGAAACGTTGAAACTGGTTCCCAATACCCGAATGGATTCTCCTCCGGGAATTTCTACGTGAAAGGGTTTCGTGGCATCCGGTTTGACTTCGAAGAATCCTTCTCCCTCGATTTTTACCCGTCTCTCTTTGGTCGAGGCGAATGTTGCCGGGTATTCGAGCCATGTGTCCGAATTTAACCACACGTGAGTGCCGTCCGTCAGCTCTAGATCGAAACGCTTTCCAGCGGGGACGTATATCTTGAGTGGAGTCTCCTCTTGTAGGGCAATTTCCTCGCCCGTGGCGGATTGTAAGGTCGTCTTCGCATTTGGGGTGATATTCATTTTGGCTGACGTGTTCAAGTTGGCCACGATGGAATCTCCTATCATGAATTGAACTTTTTGTTCGCTGATAGATACGCCCATATCATTTAATTGTGCAAATACAGGAGACTTTTCGGATGATTCGGGGCTGAATAGCAAAAGTATAAATAAGCATACTGCGGCTGCACTACTTGAAATGTAGATGACATGGCGTCTGAGGGTATGTTTATGTATTCTTTGCTTCACGTTCCGATAGTTTTCATCCAACATTTGATCATCGTTTTCCACGGGGGGAAGTGAGTTCCATATTTTTTCTAGTAACTCTTCCTCGTTCTCCCCGATGGGGCGTTCCAAATATTTCCCTGCATTTGTTTTCATGCGTGTTTCTCTCTAATCTATTTATATAATACTTGACTTTTCGAAACTACGTATTCGAAAATGTTATTTTTTTACTTTTGCCCGAAGTTTTTTCATGGCCTGGTAGAGAATCGTTTCTACGGTCCGGGCAGAAATGCCCAGTTCTTTAGCGATTTGCGTGCTTTTTTTATTCTCGATATGGCTCATGATGACTACTTGTTTACTTCTTTCCGGCAGCTCGTTAAGGATGTTAGCCAGTTGAGTTTCGGGATCCGTCGGGGGATCGTGGTTGATGATATTTTCTTGTTCTTCTTCGCTTGTCTCCTGTTTTATCTGTTCGTGATGCAGTTGATGAAGGGAGTGGGTTTTGAGGTAGCGTAGTGAATTATTGTGAGTTCCCCGAAGAAGATAGTTGCGGAGAGATTTTTCCCGGTCTAGTTTTTTCCGGTTTTCCCACAGGGTGACAAAAAGATTCTGAACAATTTCATAAGCAGCTTCTTGATCCGAGAGGATGGAGGTGGCATAATTTCTTAAGGAGATAAAGTAGCTTTTGTAGACCATGGCAAAAGTTGCTTCATCTCCTTTTATAAGTGCATCAACGATTTCCCCGTTGTTTGTTATGTCGAAATTATGTTGCATCGTGTTTTATGAAAATCCCTTGTGATAACAAAGATAATAAAAAGATACGAATTTTCTTGTCACGGGAATTTTGGGAATTTTTTGAAGTCTGGGTCTCGTTTCTCCAAGAAGGCGTTTTTACCCTCTTGTGCCTCTTCCATGAGATAGTACATCAAGGTGGCATCTCCGGCGAATTCCATCAATCCGTGCTGTCCGTCCAGCTCGGCATTTAATGCCCGCTTGATCATGCGGATAGCCATCGGGCTGCGTTGCATGATGGTTTTGCACCAATCCACGGTTTCATCTTCCAGTTGGTTGAAAGGAACCACTTTATTCACCATCCCCATCTCTTCGGCTTCTTTGGCGGTGTACTGACGACAGAGGAACCAGATTTCGCGGGCTTTTTTCTGACCGACGTGGCGAGCGAGATAGGAGGAACCGAATCCTCCATCGAAACTACCGACCTTGGGACCTGTTTGCCCGAAACGGGCATTCTCGGAAGCGATCGTGAGGTCGCACACGATGTGAAGTACGTGGCCTCCACCGATAGCGTACCCGTTTACCATGGCGATGACGGGTTTCGGGAGAGAACGGATGGCCTTGTGCAGGTCGAGCACGTTGAGGCGAGGTACGCCGTTTTCATCAATGTAGCCTCCTATTCCTTTCACTTTCTGGTCGCCTCCGGAACAAAATGCTTTATCCCCGGCTCCCGTGAGTACAACAACACCAATGTCACTCCGTTCCCGGCAGATATTTATGGCATCCAGCATTTCGAAATTTGTTTGCGGGCGGAAAGCGTTGTAAACTTCCTGACGATCAATGGTGATTTTAGCTATCCCTTCGAAGAATTCAAATCGAATGTCTTCGTATTCTTTGATTGTAGTCCATTCTCTTTTTGACATATCCGGTATGTTATTTTTTAGTTTTTGTAAAGTGCAATTACAAATGTACGTGATAATTTTTATTTTAGCGTGAGATCATTATAAAGAATTCTTTTACCGTGAAAAATCCGTTCATTTTCCGGTGTGTATTCGATGATCTTAGGGATTAAAGGCGTATCACTTTCGAATCAAAGACGTTTCAAAGACGTTCACGAGTGTCTTTGATAGGGGAATGACTCCAATGTGTTATAGGATTGATAGGGTTGTATCACGGAAGATCGGTAGGATATTCCGGGCAATCCACCATACGATGATTAAGATTAAGTACGTGTTGACGGTTATTCGATGGTGGCATATTCTTTTCAATTGTGCCAATCGATTTTGGGGATCAAACCATTGCGTGATCACGAGAGCGATCAAGTAGGGAAAGGAGAGCATGAGGAACGGGTTATACCCGAAGGCTCCTTTGATGTTCAGGTGTAATAACTGATGGATGGCCCTTTGACTGCCACATGCCGGACAATCGAGTCCCGTGAACCAACGGAAAGGGCATTTGGGTATGAATGCCGAATACTCGGGATCAACGAAAAAGAGGATGATCCCGAGTAGTATAATTAATATAAGGCCTATTTTCTTAAAATGTCCGAACGAATACATTCATTCGAATATTAATAATAACCTCCTCCTCCTATCATCATGCTTGCTAATCCGCTGATGAACCCGATGATCAGGGCGAGTACACCTCCACCTAATGCCAGGAAGAAAAATAATCTTGCCATGTTAGAAGCTTTTAATGCTTCCTCTTGTTGACCGGAGTTCCAAAGATTGTCTACTTTCGTGGCGTAGATGATGGAGACAATTCCTAGCGGCAAACAACATAAAATGGTCGATAAAATTGCCCATACTAACCAGTTGTCCGGTTTGGGATTGTTGGTTACTGGTGGTTGGGGTGGTGTGGGAGGGAATGGTGGGGGTGTTGAAGGGGTGGAGGTTTCGTTCGTGAACAATTTCGCAAGTTCGTGAACTTCTCCTGCCGGGAGCCATTGAGCCATACCGTTTTTCCACACAAGGGTGTTTTTCGTTACCCCGTTGCTGATTAATTCTTCGGGAGAGATCGGGCCTTTTTGTTCATTTTTTTCGTTCAGGTAAAAATAATTTTCCATAGTTTAATAATTTACCATTTATATTCGCTTCGTAAATAATTTCCGTTAAAGTCGTAAATATCCTTGATGTATCCCCCGTCGGCTTCGATGCGTTCAGAGCCGGCGTAGGGCGTGATGTCATTGTATTTGCAGGGGACGATGATTTTGCCCTCTTTGTTGATCGCTCCCCAGATTCCATTCTGAACTTTACCATTTTTCGAAAATCCTCCTCGATTGATCAAGGATATTCCGTTTAATTCTTTACAGATAATAAATTGACAGGGTAGTATCTCTTGTCCTTCTGGAGAATAGAGCCCTTCTTGATCATCTATTTTCACATGGATGAGAGAGGTTTCTCGCCAGCGAGAAATTTTCGTGTACTCGCAAGGAACGATTACTTTTCCTCTTGGGGTATATAGTCCTTTTAGTTTACCTGATTTAACCATGAAATTGTCGGTTGTGAGCCAGGTATCAATGTCATCATATATACACGGGATAATTTCAGTCCCGTTAAGGGCGAGTATACCTTCTTGATTGTTGTAGGTGGCCCGGTAGTAAGCGGGTGACCAGTAACTATTGGGTGCGATATTATCGTATATGTAGGGAATGATCTCCAAACCGAATTTATCCATGACCCCGACACCGGATCTTTTTTCCACGATACAGCGATCATGCCGGAAACGGTAGGCATGATTTAGCATTCCATAATAGAAAATGGAAAATAAGGAAGATAGTAAAAAGGGTAGAACTACCAGTGTTGTATTCAGTAGGTATTTTCTTTTTTTGTAAAACAGGGAAAAGGCGATACCTAGTACCCCGATGATGAGGATGGCAATTCCCGGGACATAAGGGTAAATGTCAAACCACGAGGCGACAAATGCGGAAACAAATCTACCTGCGAGTAAGAATAAAATGGAGGCAAAGATTGCGCATAAAATCAAAATAAGCTGTACCTCGTTGATGTAGGGTTTCGGTGTTACAATATATGCCTGTAATTCGGGAATATCTTTTGCCTGTACCCAGTTCGGCATACCTTCACGCCACACGGGTGTTTCTCGCGTGATTCCTCTTTGTTTGAGTTCATCTAACGAGAGCGGTCCGACCTGCTTGTTGGCCTTGTCCATGAAATAATAACTTATCCCCATAAATTAAGACAAAAAGAATAATCAAATGCTATCCCAAAAGTAGTAAATAAATGGATAAGTGTACTTTCTGGGGAAGAAAAAATGAGAGAGTAGTCGTTTTTCAATTAATCCTTCAACGCCTGAAAATATCCCTTTAATATTTCTCCGTTTATTTTTCCGGGTGTGTGAACAACGAGAATGGCTGGTTGTTGTCCCGGTTGGTAGAATTCTGATAGTACTGATTCTAACGAGGGGGCATCCGTTGCCCGGTATACCTTGAAACGATGAACTCCGGCAAACCGTTCTATATCCACGTCGTGAGGGGTTTCAAAGTACTCCTCGACTTCTTCTAGGCCAGAAGGGCCTGCCAAAAAGCGGAATATGCCTCCTCCCCCGTTTTGGATAACGATGATTCGTAGTGACGGGGAACAGTTCTTGATCCACAAAGCATTAGAGTCATACAGGAAACTATTGTCCCCCACGATCAACGTGGTAATCCCGTTGAATGTTGAGGCAGCACCCATGGCTGTCGAAGTACAACCGTCAATGCCACTTGTTCCCCGGTTGGCATCGGTACGGTCCACCTGCGTGTAGCGGAAGAGTTGGGCGTAACGTATCGGGGTGCTGTTGCCTAGTTGTAAACGACTTCCGGCGGGAAGTGCGGGAATGAGCATGGAGAAGGCTTTCAGATCGCACCACGGGATACACTTCAAGTAGTTGTCGTGTATTTGTACAGCTTTTTCTTCCCGTTGATGCCATTGGTGGGCATAACTAGATGGCAGGCTATTGGCTTTTATTTCTGCGGGTTGGAGTTGATCAAAGAATGTTGGGGCGTCCATTGGGACGTGCAGGGTCATGGACTTGTACGTGTCGGGAGGTGTAGGCCGTTCGTCGATATGCCAATGAGTACGCGGGGGATGTTCTCGGATGAAAGCCTTTATCATGCGGGAAACAATCGATCCCCCGAACGTGATGAGTAGTTCCGGGGCGTAAGTCTCTGCCTCTTCCGGCTGAATAGTGGAGATTACCCTATCTATCGTGGAGATCACGAGGGGAATGGATAGATTTGTTACGCTTTCCGTTAAAATAATCACGTTGGGAAGGCTTGCCAGTAGCTTGATGTGTTGTTGCAAAACCGGGTCGGGTTCATGAAATCCAGCAATGATCATGACCTTGGGGCAAAGGAAAAATTCTTCCCGCAGGTTTTGAGAGATTTCTGCGGTTAAGGAAGGAGATTCTTTCAGAGTTTTGATCACCCGTTCAGAGGTTATGGATTCGTGTTGAAAGTCGTACAGGGGTTCTCTCAAGGGAACATTGATATGAACGGGGCCTTTCCGGCCGTGTTGGGATAAATTGATTGCCTCGTTTACCAAACGATTGGTATGCCAGCGATCCTCGTTGCACGTGATGACTGTCGGGAGCTGGAAGCTCTTTTTCACAAAGTTACATAATGTCCCTTGCTGTTGTATCGTTTGGCTATCATCTTGATCTATCCATTCGGAGGGACGGTCTGCCGAGATCACGAGAAGGGGAATGCCTTGGTAATAGGCTTCCGCCACGGCAGGGGAGTAATTCAATAAGGCGGTTCCCGACGTACAGATGAGGGCAACCGTTTGTCCGGTTTGTTGTGCTATTCCCAGTGCGAAGAAGGCGGCCGAACGTTCATCCACGATGACATGATGTTTCAACCTTTTTTCCCGGGCAACAGACACGAGTAAAGGTGCATTCCGGGAACCGGGTGACAGAACGATTTCCTTGATCCCTTTTTGGACGAGTAGACAGATAAGAATTCGAACACTTTTAATATCAGAATGTAATTTTTCCATAATTCATTTGACGTATGAGGTTTAGTAAAGTATCGGCTTTCTGGCAAGTTTCCTGCCACTCGGTTTCTGGGTCGGAAAGAGGAGTAATACCACCTCCGACATACAACCGTAGGGCGTCATCGAATACTTCCATGGTACGTAGGTTAACGAACAGGTCAAATGCCCCGGAGGCTTGCAATGGTCCTAGGAATCCGGCATAATATCCCCGGTCCCGTTTCTCGATCTCCGTGATGATTTGCATGGCTCTCTTTTTGGGTAAACCGCAGACGGCTGGAGTCGGGTGAAGTTGTCCTACCAGTTCGTCAATCTGGTCGGCTGGGAGTTGTTCATCACTTCTGAAAAAGGTACAGAGGTGAAAGACATTCCCGGCCTGTAACGTGATTGGTCCCTCGATTTCGAGATGGCGGGTAAAGAAATGTCTTAACGTGTCTTGAATGTAGTCGGTCACGATTTGTTGTTCCTCGATGTCCTTGTCTCCCCATTCAGGTGGATTTTTTGCTGTTGCCACGGGTTGAGTGCCTGCTAGTGCCATGGTGAAGAATCCGTTTCTGTCGTATTTGAGGAAAGTTTCCGGTGAGGCTCCCATCCAAGCGCATTTACCCGGAATAGCGGCAAAGAACAGGAAGGCGTGGTGGTATTGTTTCATTTGTTCGAAGATTGCTGGCGATAGCCGGAGTGAATCGCAGGGAATCGTGATGGTTCTTGATAGAACGGCTTTTTTCATCCCTTCCCGTTTCAGCGTGTCGATCATGGTGCGCAGTTCATCCAAGTACTCAAAATGCTCGCAATCCTGCTTGGTGAAAATACGTTCCGGGGTATTGAAAACGGTGTTTTGTAAATTCCGAATCGCCTCGCCGTCAGTTAGGTAGTCCGTAAATGAAAGATCGGCCTTGATGAAGAAGGGGAAACTCCAGGAGGAGTGATTGAAGGGTGTAATAACAAAACCTTTTTCTCCTCGATGTTTTTCGAATCCCTTGAATATTCGGGTATCGTTGGAGAGTTGAGCCCCGAAAATAACTTCACGAGAACCGGGTAAACGGTACGTGTAAAACGGGATGTTATTCCGTAGGCAGATATTCTGCGCTTCTGCAACCGAGAGTCTGTTTTCTGTTTGTTCTATCATGGCATAACCGTATTCTTGTCGCGAAAATAGGCAAAATTATTCGCTGGTGATTCAAATGATGCAAAATGTAAGTATTTTTGTGGGGGAAGTGGCTACGCCACGTTGCAGGTTACGGGTGGGTAGGTTATGAGTTTATAAGGTTATTTTGTTTGATAAGATGAATAAAGATAGGAGCGGGTATAGGTTTTTGGGTGGTTGGCGGGGGCTTCGGGAGTTATTGCCGAATAACTTAGGGGCTTTCACGCAGGTATTCGCTTCCTTGAAAAGTTATAATTTCCGTCTTTATTTCGGGGGACAATGTATTTCGCTGATCGGGACGTGGATGCAACAGATTGCCATGAGCTGGTTGGTGTTCCGGTTGACCGGATCGGTCCTTCTACTGGCAACCGTTACTTTTATGGCGCAAATCCCGATTCTTGTGGCAACGCCTTACATGAGTGTTTTTGTTGATCGGTTTAATCGGTGTAAATTGTTGGTACTGACACAATCACTGTCTATGGTACAGGCGTTGTTGATGGCCTTGCTCACGTTGACAGGGTTGATACAGGTGTGGCATATCATGATTCTGAGTTTGTTGATCGGTTTGATTAATGCTTTGGATAATCCTGCTCGACAATCTTTTTACCCGAGTTTGGTTCCGAAGGATAAGTTGAGTAACGCTATTGCACTGAATTCTGCCGTGATTAACGGTTCTCGTTTGATCGGTCCTGCAGTGGGTGGTGTGTTGATCGGTTTGTTGGGAGAGGGTATTTGTTTCCTGTTGAATGGTATCAGCTATATTGCCGTGATTATTGCCTTGTTGATGATGCGGGTAGCACCCAGACAGGAGAGAGCCGTGAAACAAAAGGTGTGGGAAGATATGCGGGATGGTTTCCGGTATGTGGCTGGAAATATACCGATCCGTACGTTGTTGCTTTTAATGAGTGCGATCAGTTTTTTCGGGTTGCCCTTGATGACGTTTATCCCGGCTTACGTGAAAACGATCCTGCATGGGGAGAGCGAGATGCTAGGGTTACTACTTTCATGTATCGGTGTCGGTTCCTTCATTGCGGCCTTGTATCTGGCTGCCCGGAAAAGTGTACTGGGTTTGGGAAAAGTGGTGATGCTTTCCGGGGCTTTGCTGGGAATCGGGTTATCGGTGATGTCGTTTGTCACGATCCCTTGGGTGGCAGCCGTGTTATGTCTGCCGGTGGGTTTCACGATTATCGCTGCCGTGGCTTCCATCAACACGCTGTTGCAGACCCTTTCCGGCGAGGATAAACGAGGTCGGGTGATGGGATATATGGCAATGTCTTTCACGGGTATGGCTCCCGTGGGGAGTATGGTTTTGGGAGCAATCGAGAAATGGATCGGACTGCAGATGATTATCCTGTTGTCCGGGATTTGTTGTTTTGTTGCCGCGTTGGTTTTCGAGTATTATCGTCCCTTGGTACGTCGATATGCCCGCCCCGTTTATATTGAAAAGGGGATTATCAAGGAAATGGCCATTGGGATTGATTCCTCGGAGGAACAACGGTTCTGATTAATTTTATTTATATATTTCTGATATAATTGATTTTTCATCTCCTTTTGTATATTTTTGTTTCGTTTGACATTGGATTTATAGTGAAAAAATCATGACGAAAAACTGTTTGGATGTTTTATTTCAACAATATTACGAATGTCTTGTGCTATTTGCTGAGAGTTATGTGGGTGATGTAACGATGGCAGAGGATATGGTTCAGGATGTGTTTCTGACCTTGTTGTCTCGTCCTGATTTTTCGAAAGTGGAATATACCCGTTCTTATTTATATAGTTGCGTGAAGAATAATTGTGTAGATTATTTGAGAAAATTGCGACTAGTAGACCCTCTGAATGTGAAGTTATTTGATGCTATTTATTATATAGGTGATTTCGATGGGGAGGATAAGGAAGCGATCATTCACAAGGTGGAAGAGGAAATAGAAAAACTGCCGATACAACGACGGGAAATTTTAAAATTAAGTGTATATCAGGACATGAGTTATCCGCAAATTGCGGAGGTTACCGGGTTATCCATCAATACGATCAAAACTCACATGAAAAAGGCTTATCAGGAACTTCGAGAAAAATTGTACGAGGAGCATCAAAATTTTTTCTTGTTATTTATATTATCTCGATTAAGATATAATAATCAATAATTCACAAAATATTTTTTTGAGAAAGATATTTTTTTCCAAAAAATCGTTCACCCTGTTTATTCTATTTTACGTCTTAGCGTAAACTTAAAAATAATACGTTGTGGAATGGAAATTTCAATTTCAATATTGTACCGCAAAATAACAGGTGAAACGCTTACCGAGCAGGAAAATAAACTCTTTAGCGAGTGGTATTCCGAAAGGGAAGAACATCGTATTTATTGGGAACATTTTTGTCGTCAGCAAGAAAAAATATGGACGAGACAAAAAAGTGTTGTAGATATAAAAGCAGGTTTTGCTCGTTTAAGATATTCACAACAAAAAGTTCGAAAACGTATGATGTGGATACGTTGTGGTATTGCAGCATCGATTATTTTATTGGCTGGGATCTCTGGAGGTTTATATCACTTGCAAACTTCAGAGGAATCAGTAATTGCAAGTAATGACATCCCTAAAAGAGAATCGGTGATATTAAAATTGAGTGATGGGGAAAATATAGTGCTTACAAACATTCCATCAACGATGACAGTGGGAGAAAAACAAGCTTCAATACAAGTTGAAGCAGGTATTTTACGTTATCAAGTTGATTCAATTTCTGAAAAAATAGAATATAACGAGTTGAACGTACCGGTAGCTGGAGAATATCAAGTAGTTTTATCTGACGGGACAAAAGTGTTTTTGAATTCCTCCTCTTCCTTACGTTATCCGGTAGTTTTTTCGAAAAAAGAACGTAGGGTTTATTTGGAAGGAGAAGCATTTTTTGAGGTGACACATGGAGAAATTCCTTTTATCGTGGAAACTAGGATTGAAGAGATAAAGGTTTTTGGTACGGAGTTTAACGTGATGACTTATACAGATGAACAACAGATGCAAACCACGTTGGTAAAAGGAAGTATCGGGGTAAGGGTAAAAGCAAATTTAAATGAGGACTATGTAAAACTTACTCCGGGGGAACAATTCCTGATAGATAATGAAACAGGAGAGACTAAGGTTCGAGAAGTGGATGTTTTCCCTTACATTGCATGGAAAGACGGGTTATTTGTGTCTCAGAATGATTGTTTGGAAACTATCATGATAAAAGTGTCTCGTTGGTTCAACGTAAAAATATTCTATCAAAATCCTGATTTAAAGAAGAAGCGTTTTTGGGGAATTATGAAAAAACAAAATAGCCTAAAGGATATTTTGGAAATTATAGAAAAAGCTGGAAATTTAAAATGTAGTGTCAATGGAAACACTGTTGTCGTGAGTGAATAAACCAAGGAATTATTTGCAGTAATTCCTTGGTTGAATAAATAATCTGAACAGGCATTTTGCAGGTGCTGTTCTTTATGTTTTATTTAATAATCAACAAATCTATGAAAAAAAAACGATGGAATATTCCTATTTATGGGAATAGTTTTCAAAAATGTTGGCTTATGATGAAAATTTTATTTGTTTTTTTGTTTGTTATGACAATGAATGTCTCGGCTTCATTGTATTCTCAAACGAAATTGGTCAGTTTACAGATGAAGAATGCGACTTTGGAAGAAGTGATTCATGCTTTGAAACAGCAAACGGAAATCGGATTCTTTTATAATATTGACCATGAGGAGATAAAAAAAGTGAAGGATATCACGTTAGATGTGAAAGATGTTCATTTGAAAGATGTTCTAGCTTCTGTCTTGAAGGGGACAAAATTGGAGTATTCTATTATTAATGATGTAGTAATTATTAATGTACGGTCTTCTCTATCTGCTAGAGATTCCGTGAAAATGATTTTGGTGTCAGGAAAAGTTGTGGATGAAGGAGGTGCTCCCGTACCTGGGGTAAATGTGATTGTAAAAGGAAAACTCCGGGGAAGTAGTACGAATATAGAAGGACTTTATAAGATTGAAGTGGGAAAACATGATACTTTGCTTTTTTCTTTTGTCGGATATAAGAAAGTGGAAATTTCTGTAGATCAAAAACAAAAATTGGAATTAATCAAACTTGTTCCGGAGTCATTAGGATTAGAAGAAGTGCAAATTGTTGCTTATGGTGAGCAATCCAAAAGAGAAGTCACGGGAGCAATAGAAACTTTGAAAGCAGACGATTTAAAAGAGGTGCCATCTGCGAATATCGCAAATTTACTACAAGGTAAATTATCGGGTGTGAGTGTTATTAATACTTCCGGATCTCCAGGTGGTGGAGGTACTTCTATTACGGTTCGAGGTTTTAACTCTTTGTCAATAGAGACGGAACGTCGGTTAAGTGAACCTTTGTGGGTCATTGATGGAATTCCTGTGCCAAGTGCAACATCTACCACGACCGGAACAAACGGTTTAGCTGATTTGGACCCGAATTTTATAGAGTCTATTGAAATCTTGAAAGATGCTGCTTCTGCTTCGATTTATGGGTCGCGTGCTGCTAATGGAGTTATCTTGGTTACCACGAAACGGGGGAAGGAAGGAAGGGCAAGATTTAGTTTAAATTATTCTGAAAGTTGGAGTTTTAATCCGATAATGCCTGACGTGACAGGCGGAGTTGTTGAACGTCGTTTCCGGAATCAGCAGCTAAAGAATTTTATGCAGGGATATCGTTTCCGAGCAGCAAATAAGGCATACTATTATAAAGCTCCGACTAGTTATGAAGAGGCTGCTTTACAAGGAGGTTCTTATGATGCCTGGTGGAATTCGGGAAAAGGTATCGATGTACCGATATTGCAGGATAGTTTAAATCCTTTTTATAATAATTCGACCAATTGGTTCGATGAGTTTATGCAGGTAGGAAGAGTAAGAAATATAAATGTTCAAGCTAGTGGAGGAACTGAAAGATGTCTGTATAATGTTGGATTGGGATATTATAACGAGAAAGGTGTTATGGTCGGGACGGACTTCACACGAGTAAATCTACTTGGAAATTACACGATGCGTCCAGTGAAGGGAGCGTTAATTGACCATCGGATTTCATTGGCTTATACAGATAGAGGACCGGGACGAACCTCTTATCCCGGGATAGAATTATTTGATATAAATCCATATAAGCTTTCGACGACTTTACCAAATGTTAATTCGGTTGTATTTGACGAGGCAATGGATGCTATAAAGGGAATAGATCAAAAGAATTATGATTTTAAATTGAGGAACAATTTTACTTTGTCATATAACATATTGCCGAATTTAAAATTAAGTACTTCTTTGGGAGTAGATTATTGGCAGAATATGATGGATTATTTTCGTCCATCCTATTTGTCTTCAATGAAAGAGTCGTATGTTAGTCAAACGATAGGTCGTTCTGTTATGTTGTTAAACGAGAATTTAATTTCTTATAATGCAACTTGGAAAAAGCATAAATTTGATATATTACTAGGGCAATCTATTCAGTACGATCAAAAGGATAGGACGATAGGTCTTGCACAAGGTGGAGCGAGTGATTATATTCATTATGCTGTTAGTTTTCCAGAATATGTTATAGATGTGGATCCGGTAACGGGTGCGGAGACGGTGAGAGTAATGCAAGGATTCCAATCTTCGATGGAGAAAAAAACTTTGGTTAGTTGGTTTGGACGTTTAAATTATGTGTTTGATAATAAATATTTATTATCAGTCACGTTACGGAGAGATGGTAGTTCTACTTTTGGAGAAGATGTACGTTGGGGGACATTCCCTTCTGTATCTGCAGGTTGGATATTTTCTGATGAACATTTTATGGAGAATTGGCCTTGGCTGTCATTTGGTAAATTGAGAATAAGTTACGGGCGTTCCGGACTTCATTTTTCACAGCCTTATTTGGCCTTGGGAGTGTATGAAGCAGATGCAAATGATAAGTTTATGCAGCAAACAACACTGCACCCGGTGTGGAATGATGGATTATATAACCCCTCGTTGACTTGGGAGGAAACAGATCAGTATGATTTGGGTTTAGAATTGTATTTTTTTAATCGTCGATTAAACTTTGTTCTAGATTATTATTATCGTTATACAGATGGTTTATTAGCACCTGTTTCCTTATCTGGAGCCGGATCTTATAATCCTTATAAGACCCAATGGCGTAACGCTTATGCAATTTCGAATCAAGGTATTGAATTGAAAATAGAGGCTGATTTCATTCAGAGGGAGAACTTTACTTGGGAGTTTACATTTAATATCGCTCGTAATTGGAATCGCTTTGAAGGTTCTTCGGATAGACGAGACTTTGCATCTACCGCCTCTAATATCAATATTGTAGGGAAACCTTTAAATCAACTTTACGTGTATAAACAATTAGGAATATATCGGGATGATAGTGAAGTTCCAACTAATGATTATACGCGTGATAAGTATACTTATCTTTTGGCAGGAGGGATTAATCAAAATGTGTACAGGGCAGGGGATCCCATTTATCTGGATGTGAATGAGGATGGAATTATAAATAGCAATGACAAGGTATATGGCGGTTCACCTCTACCCAAGTTTACAGGTGGTTTTACGAATAATTTCCGGTGGAAAAATTTTGATTTGAACTTCTTGTTTTCATTTTTATTGAATAGAACGGTGCTAAATAGCTCTCTTGGGAAATCTTTTCAGTTAGCAATATCAGATCCTTCGGCAATATCAGTCGGAGATCCTATCTTGGCAGATTTGAGGGATTATAATTTTTGGTCACCCGATAACACTAATGGAGATATGCCAATGGTGCAAGCTGATCCCGGAAGAGCAATTTTTTCAAATGTTTCCAGTCGATATTTGCACAATATAAGTTTTTTGAGATTAAAGTCTTTGGTATTTGGATACAATATACCTAAACCTTTTAAGAATTCCAGTATAGGCTTCCGTTTCTTTTTAAGTGGGGAAAATTTGTGGACGATAACAAATTACAAGGGAAGAGATCCGGAGGCAATAGATGTGGTAACTGGTGTTGATGGAGCCGAGACTTATCCGTTAAGTACTCGTCTGACGCTAGGTTTTACTGTGAATTTTTAATATAAGAACATTGATTATGAGAAATATGAAATATTTATTATTCTTATTCATGATTTGTTTTATCACGAGTTGTAATGATATTTTGGATCAAGTTCCTGAAATTTCGGTTACAAATGCCAATGTTTGGACGAGTGAAAATGATGCGGAGAGCGTGTTTAATAGTATGCAGTTCTCTTTACGAAAACAAGCAACAATATCGTATAATTGGCTGTATGGAGAAATACGGGCTCAAAGCGTGGATAATTATACAAACTATTCTTACAAATATATTTTTACAAATGAGTTGGATTTGTTGACAAGTTCGGGTTTTTACAACTGGGCGGAATATTACAAAACGATTAGTTTAGCTAATCTGATTTTAGATAATATAGCAAAGGTTGGAATGGATGAGGAAAAACGCAAATATATGGAGGGATCGGCTTATTTTGCCCGAGCCATGAGTTATTTTAAAATATTGAAATTATGGGGAGAAGCTCCTTTGTTCACAACGTCTAGCAATATTACTGAGATGGAAAAAGCAACGAAGGAAAAGATTGCGAAACAAGTGTTTGAAGATGCAAAAGAAGCGAAGGCAAGGTTGAAACCTTGGAGCCAGATTTCAGAACAACTGGGTAAACCTTTACTATCGAAACAATACGCTTGTGAAGGGGCTGTTGATGCTTTATTCGCACATGCTTATGCTTGGGTTGGCTCTTTGGAGAATAATCATGAGTATTTGTTGTCGGCCGTTAAATCTGCAACGGATGTGATAAAAAGTCCTGAATATAAATTAGTAAAAACACCGGAAGAAGTGTGTACTCAAGTAATGTATGGAAATTCTTCCGAGGGAATTTTTGAATTGGAATATGACGAAACGGAAAGAGGTAGTTCTGCAACATTGGCTTATTATGTCGTCGGTTATCCCGTTTTGGATCGTTTCGGTCCCGGAGATAATAGTGGGACATGGCCTCTAAACGAGATTATAATTACAAATGATTTGATAGAAAGTATATATGATGAACCCGGTGATTTACGTTTAAATAGTTACTTCTATGATTTTGAAGGAATGAAAGCTATGGATGAAAGTATAACTAAAGGAAGGGCATATCCTTATAAATGGAGAATTCCGATTTATTCCGTAGCGGAGGACAGAATGTTGCTTGCTTTTGATGCAAATGCGGTTATTTTTCGTTTGGGTGAAATTTATTTATTACGAGCAGAAATTTATAATCGTTTAGGTGAAACAGAATTAGCGATTGATGATTTGAATGAAATTCGGAAGCGTGCGGGGTTGGCTCCTTATTCGGCAGCTAAGAATGGAGATTTGAAATTGGCAATTCTGAAAGAACGTCAACGAGAATTGTATTTGGAAGGATTCCGATTCGAAGATTTAGTGAGAAATGGGGAATTACGTAATATGCTTCCTAGTTATGCGGAGTTGACAGATTCGGATATGAAAGATGGAGCGGCTTATTTACCTACTCCAAGTAGTGCATTTTTGAAAAATCCTCAAATGCGTCAGAATGTATATTGGAAACGAAATGGTTTTTAAAATAAGAATGGTATGAAGAAGTATTTATCAATATTGTGTTTTGCTTTGTTTTGTTTTGCTTGCGAAGATAATTATATCGATACTGGCATTTCTAATGGTAAACATGATTGTTCGATGTATGATTATTTATGTTTAGATTCCTATAATTGGGATTCAACTCGATTAATTATTGAACGGGCTGAATTAAAATATATGTTTGATGGGACAAAACCGGAATTTGCTGACATTACCTTTTTTGGCCCGACGAATCATTCCATTAGGTCATGGATGATTGCGAATAATTATGAATGTGTGTCTGACATTCCTGTGAATATTTGTAAAGAATACATGGAAAAGTATATTTATAAAGATAAGAAAATGATGAGAACTGATTTTCTGTTTGAGGTAAAAGGTACGAGTGATGGTGGCTCAAAAATAGTAAAATTGGATGGTAATGAGATCCGTGTGTTCCGTCGTTCAACAGATTGGGGCTCTATTGCAGATGGTGGAGCGGAAGAGTTATACGTGCAGTCTTATGCTTATGGTACAACAATTCGTATTGCTTCTGTAGATATTGAAACCTTAACGGGAGTTGTACATTCTTTGAGTTATACGCATATTTTTGGTAACTTTTAAATTTGTATGATATGTTGAAAAAGATAGTTGGTATAGTAATTTTTGTATTAGGTATTTTGGGATCTTGTGATGTTGATGAGGGATATCTTATTGCAGACGAAACAGCAGGGTATAGTATAGATTCTTTATTAGTGTATGTGGATCCTCCGACTTCATCAAGTCAGTATAAATATGGCAGTCCTTATTTTACTACATCAGTAGAGGGAGTGGAAGGTACAAAGCCGTTAACTTATTCTTTGTATGATGTGATTTCAGAAGATGGAGACGTGCAAGCGATGAAAGATCAGGTGGATGTGAAACCCGGTATCGGCAAAATTACAATTCCTGCAGAGCATACGATTCCCGCTGGAACATATTGGATCAGCTTACAAGTGGAAAATTGTTACAGTTCTATAATGCTGAGAAATATCGTGAAAATTGTAGTAAAATAGAATTATTATAGAAACGAGAGATTGCAAAAATATGTGGTCTCTCGTTATTTTATTTTCTACTCTTCACTTCCTTTTAATACCGGAAGACTGATATGGTATTTTACGGCAACAATTCGGGCTAAAATGACGCTTCCGGCCGTGATGATTTGGGTGGTGATATGGCCTACGGCAAAGAAGTCACAGGCGAAGTAAATTAATCCTCCTAGAATACAGGCGATGGCGTAAATATCCTTGCGGAAGATTAGGGGTACTTCGTTGATAAATATATCCCGGATCACACCC
>ENA-UOOA01000383-UOOA01000383.1-human-gut-metagenome-genome-assembly--contig:-P61old-NODE-383-length-95423-cov-8.065787_pt1 | contig 95423 bp, 77 predicted proteins | sample MGYA00242467_ERZ724014 | MGnify/ENA metagenome assembly ERZ724014 | reverse complement strand
CACATGTAACTTAAATAAAAATAAACAGAAACGTTTTCGTTTTTCAGAATGGCATCAACGGGGGCAGAAAAGATCATGGCATTCAGGCAGGCATTGGCAAAGCATCGTTTCATTGCGGCGCTGCTGCTTATCGGCATGGCAATCTATTTCTTCTTGCTGGTCATGCATATTCATGCAATTCTGACCTTGAATGCTCCACTCAGCTTTACAAGTTTCTATTTAGTTTTTTATCTATGCTTCTGCTGCTATATCATTGTTCGAATGCTTCAGGATAAAATCATGATTTACTGGTTTCTCGCTTCTCTTTTCCTGTTTTGCTTTCCTTGTACTTCTCCATTGTTTGAATATAAAGAAGATGGTCCAAAGGTTCTTGCAGACATGCCGGCATGTATTAAGAACATGAAAATAATTTACGAAGCCTGTATTTCCTATGCAGATGACCATAATGGGAACTATCCAGATACATTATCAAGATTACTCCATGGCAGGAAACAATATCTGGAACCCGAAAATTTGGAATGTCCGGGAAATTGGATGAAGGTAACTCCTCCCGTTCCCGGTTATCTGTATTATGGTGCCGGACTCATTAAAAATAAAGAACCCCGGAATTACCTGTTTCTGGAAGACAAGCCGGGCAATCATATGCGCAAAAAGTATTGTTCAAAAATGATAATCAACACGGATAACAATTTCTATATTATTGTTCCGGCAGTTGAATGTCGTGCATATGATGATTTCTATTGAAACATGACAGAAAGCAGATATGCTCTATCTCAAAAACCGGGATTGATTTTTTCATCTTCCCGATATCGTTTTATTTCCATCGCGAAACAGTTCTCCGTTCTGCGGCAAATCACCCTGCGGGAGATTCTTCAAAAAGAAATCCGCTCAACCCTTGATTATCCCCGCAAATACAGCTATACTACCGGAATAAAGCTTTGCACAACCGGGAGCCCATCCGGGGCATTTGGAATACGGCAGGCATAATATGGAAATGGTATTTTATTATGGCAAAGACATTTGCGACCGACATGGAAAAAATGAGCTATGCAATGGGAATCAATGTCGGAGAATATGTGCTCAAATCTCCGCTTCCGGTCAAACCGGAACTTGTCCTCGAAGGACTCAAGGACTGTCTCGCAGGCGCTCCCGGGCTCCCTCCTGAAGAATATGCGAAAGCCATGCATGAGCTTCAGGCGCAGATGCAGCAGGCGGGTCAGGACCAGATGAAGAAAATGGCGGAAGGCAATTCCAAAGCAGGAAAAGAATTTCTGGAAGCCAACGCCCAAAAAGACGGCGTCAAAGTCACGGCAAGCGGTTTGCAGTATCAGGTCATCACGGAAGGTTCGGGAGCCAGACCGTCAAAAGACCGGAAGGTCCGCGTGCATTACACGGGCAAGCTCCTCGACGGCACCGTATTCGACAGCTCCGTCGAGCGCGGGCAACCTGCCGAATTCATGCTGACGCAGGTCATCCCCGGCTGGACCGAGGCGCTTCAGCTCATGAATGAAGGCTCCAAATACCGCCTGTTCATTCCTGCGGATCTCGCATACGGCGAACGCGGCGCAGGCAACGTCATTCCTCCGGGCGCCGCCCTCATCTTCGATGTCGAGCTGATCAAGGTGCTCTGACCGCCGGTATTCACAAACTCGCCTCTCCATGCCGCATTCCGGCATGGAGAGTGCGGCAGTCTCCGGTCTCTCCTCCTCCCCCGCATCATCCTCAGGCGGAAACATTTCAGGACAGTTTACGCCCCGGCTTTGATCAGGAGCCCGAGTCCTGCCAGGAACAGCACGAACATTGCAAGGTTCAGATAATGGGAGAGCTTCGGCGCTCCGCGGAACTCTTTCCAGATCAGGATTCCCCAAAGTGCCGCCACCAGTGTAGCCCCCTGTCCGAGGCCGTAGGAAATCGCCGGTCCCGCCTTTCCTGCGGCTACCAGGCTGAGAATATTGCCGACGCCCCAGATGACACCGCCGAGCAGTCCTACAAGGTGAATTGCCGGATTCCCTTTGAAATAGGCGGTCAGTGCCAGAGGCTCCCCCGAAACCGGATGTTTCATCGCAATCGTATTAAATACAAATGTGCTCAGGAAAATACCGACGGAAAAAATGAAGAATGCCGAATAGGGTGTCATTTTCCCCGCCGCGGGCGCCGTAAAGTTCATATCCATGGAAGCGGCGATGAAACGGTAGAAAAATGCCATCAGCACACCGCAGATCACAGCAAGCGCGATTCCTTTCATCGGAACCTTTTTCCCGCCCGGCTCCTTGATCTTATAGGCATAGGCATTCATCAGAATGGCAACCGCAATCAGGAAAACACCGCCGAAAAGAATCCACGGATCCCCTTTGGGCGCTCCGATGTAGTTGACGATCACACCGAGAATCAGCGCCAGTCCGATTCCCACCGGAAACGCAACCGACATCCCCGCAATTGAGATCGAAGCGGAAAGCAGCAGGTTCGCGGCATTGAAAACAATACCTCCCGCCAGCGCACTGCCGATGCTGCCCCAGCTCGCCTGATGCAAATCCGGCAGAAAACTCCGTCCGGCGCTGCCGAAACTGCCGAGCGTCAATCCGGCAACGATGCTGAGAAGCAATACTCCGATCACATAATCCCAGTAGAAAAGTTCATAGCGCCAGTTTTTCCCTGCCAGTTTCTGAGTATTCCCCCAGGAACCCCAGCAGAACATCGTCACGACGCAAAAGAATACTGCCCATCCATAATTGTCCACAAAAAACATGATTCATTCCCCCCCTTGTTTTATGATATCGACAGCCTGCGGAAAACACAGTGGAAAACCATTCTTTTCCGGTCCAGGCTTTTTCACTGTTTACTGCGTGATCCTGCACTCATGGCGATAGGGCGCCGAACTCTGCGCTCCCATGCGGGTAACGGAAATCGTGGCTGCCTCGGAAGCCAGAGCAATCGCCTCACGCAATCCCATTCCCTCGGACAGCCCGACCGTCAGCGCGCCGTTGAATACATCGCCCGCCGCCGTCGTGTCAAGCGGCTTGACCGGACGCACCGGAATCTGTTCGCCGTGTCCCTCCGTATAGAGATAAGAACCGCGCGATCCCATCGTTATAATGACAGAGCGGACACCTTTCGCGCAGAGCGTCTCCGCCGCCAGCCGTGCGGACCGTTCATCCTCCACCTTGATTCCGGTCAGGAGTTCCGCCTCGGTTTCATTCGGAGTAATCAGGAAAAGACACGGATAAATTTCCTCCGGCAGTTCCGCCGCCGGAGCAGGATTCAGAACCACGGGGACACCTCTGGCGGAAGCCCATTCCGCCGCGCAGAGAATCGTCTCCAGAGGAGTCTCAAGCTGCATGAGCAGAACATCCGCAGATTCGATTGCACCGCGGGCGGGGTCCAGATCCTGCGGATTCAGGGAAGCATTGGCTCCCGAAGCGACGGAAATACAGTTTTCCCCCTTGGCGTCGACCATGATCAATGCCACGCCGGAAGGATTTTCCGGATCAATCAGCACATGATCGGTATGAATCTTCTCCTCCTGCCAGAGCGCTTTGGCTTCTTTGCCGAACAGATCATTTCCGACCTTGGCAATAAATGTGACATCTCCTCCCATGCGGGCGGCGGCGACAGCCTGGTTGGCTCCTTTTCCCCCGGGATTCATCATAAAACGCCCGCCGAGGATTGTCTCTCCCGGCACAGGAATCCGAGCCGACTTCACCACCATATCCGTATTGGAACTGCCGATAACAACAACCTTTTTCATGGTTCCCCCCTTCAGTTTATTGTTTTCTGATCGCAATTCTGCTTTCTATGATAAAGAATATCCTCTCAAGAAAGCAAAAGTCAAGAGCGTTCATACAATTTTTCATGAATTTCCTTTCTAAATTCTGACTCTGCCGCAATCCGACAACATAAGTTGACCGTACACGGCACGAAATCCCCCGCCGGAACGATCTCAATCCACTGATATCCTGTTCCGACGGCTCTCGCACCTTTGGTGTCCGTCCCTGAGCGGTTGGAACTGCCGCCGGGGGGAAAGAACATGAGGGCTGCACGCTCTCATACTCTACGGCAGGGAAGTATCACCTGCACCTCGGCAAAACAAGTCTGCCCGCTCTTGAAAGTTCCGCAAACGTGCTTCAATCCTCATTTCAGATGAAAAAGGAATTCACAGCTTGAAAAAACAGGGATTCCGGCTTATATTAAACTATTGTTTTTTGTAAATTCTGAACTAAAACGGGGCTTCTCCAGCATGAAAGACAGTATTCTGGTACAATTTCTCAGGAAACCGCTTACAACAGGCGCAATCTGCCCCAGCTCTCACGAATTATCCCGGACTCTGACGGAGTGCATTCACATCGACGAAGCGCTCAACATCGCGGAACTGGGCCCCGGAACCGGCGCCATTACGGAGGCGATTCTCAAAGCCATGAATCCGCATGCAAACTTCTTCGCAGTTGAACTCAACGACGCCGTCATTCCGGCATTCAAAAGACGTTTTCCGAAGGTCAAGCTTTACAACGACAGTGCCGCAAACCTCAAGCAGATCATGCAGAAAGAATCCATCCGCAAGGTGGATGTCATTCTCTCAGGGCTTCCGTGGGCGTCTTTTCCGGATCATCTTCAGGAAGAAATTCTTGCCGCGATTCTCGAAGCCCTGCCGGACGGCGGCTATTTCACGACATTCGCTTATCTTCAGGGGACATGGCTCCCGACGGGAATCAAATTCAAACACCGCCTTGAAAAATATTTCTCCCATGTGGAAAAATCAAAAATCGTCTGGTGCAATATTCCGCCTGCCTTTGCCTACCGCTGCCGCAAGTAACCGGCATTGTCAGAAATAAAATAAGAAAAATTTCCTATTGCCGGCAATCATTCTGAAGCTGTATCCATCACAGCTTTCGCGCCAATCAATCACAAGATATCTCCCCGCGGTTTCCACATTACGTCCAGCCACGCAGCACAATCAGGACATCTCTGCTTTCAGAGAAAAACAAGAAAATTACTCTCACCATTACCCGCAGGAAATATTGTCGGTTCAATACTCTTCGATCAGGAGACCGTAGGGCAGAAAATCAATCCGCGTCATGAAAGCCGGGGAAATGCTGAAAGAGACAGAGGCGGGTATTTCCGAAATCGCATTTCTGAGCGGATTCGGAAGCATTTCCCAGTTCAATCGTGTCTTCAAAGCCGCAACGGGCAGAAGCCCGCGCAAATTCCGCTGAAACACTACGCGAAAATACGGATCAGAATGATCGCGCCGCCGTAAAGAAGCACAACTCCCGAAGCGCACAGACCGGCGATCAGGCGGCGTCCCTCGCATTGTTTGAAGCAGTAGGCGCCGGGCCATCCCAGCACCAGAGTTGCAAGAAGCGCAACCGTCAGTCCCTGTTTCCAACTGCTCAGCATCAGTGCAATCGAAAACGTATTCACGACGCAGAGAATCAGAACGTCCACGATGACGCCGGCAAGATAAAACAGGAACATCGGATCGGAATAACCGTCATCTCCGGACCCCGATGCGGGTCCGGGGATATCGGCGTCCCATTCAATCTCCAGGCGCGGGATCATGCAGAATGCGGAGGGAATCGCGGCAAAGGAATATGCCAGCGCAAAATTGAAAATATTCCATACAAAAAGATTCAGCAGAAAAATGATCCAGTGACCGGCGATGTAACGGTAAACAATGCCGGTCTGCTCAAGCAGGGAAAAAGCGCTGCCGCTCCTCCGGTTCAATTTCCGGATCAGTTTCAGTTCCTCCGCCATACGGTCAAACTCGGCAAGTCCGGCGCCGCGGTTCTGCAAATCAATCGATGCCTTCACAACTTCATCCCGGAACGGACTCGCAGGATATTCCTCCGCCGCTTTCGGGTCATCAATGATTGTCCGGATCATACCGGCGCGTTCCTCGGCGACAGCAGTCCGCCATGTTGAGAAAAGCGTAGTTCCGCCGACGGCAAGGAACAGGATGCCAGCCGCCAGAAGCCCGGTTTTGAAGCCCGCCCTGAGCAGCAGGAATTTCGCCCATCCCGCAGCCAGAAATCCGGGAATGGTCGCCGCAATCAACGGTTTCAGGAAAAAGCCGACAAAGCAGATGAATCCGGAGCCGAAATAAGCGATGAAATATCCGAAAAACCCCGGAATCAGCCAGAGCAGCATCTTCATGCGCAGTTCCAAAGGAGAAATACGGGGAGCTTCGGCATCTTTTTTCTTTTTGCCGGATTTATTTTCCTGTGGATTTTCCCTGAAACGGTGCCCGCAGTTCACGCAGATCACGGGATTTTGAACCTTCAGCCCGGCACCGCATTCCGGGCAGGTCCCGAAACCGGAAGACGGCAAATCCGTCTCAGGACTCTTTTCCGGCGGTCCCGGCAGAGTCATATCCTGATTGCATTTCGGGCATGGGACAATCTCTCCCGCCTGCTCATCATCGGCTTCCAGTCTCTGACCGCAATGCGGACATTCAAGTTTCATCGGCTCTCTCCTCCGGCTTGAATTATGTTGAGTAAAACCGAAGCCGTTTCAAAAACAGGCATCCACGCTCCGCGTCTTTCTTTTAATTATATCAAAAATCATCTTTATTGCAAGATTCATTCGCCATTTTACAGCATTTTTTTGCAGAAAAAACTTGAAGCACACATTTTTCGCGGTGCTTTCCACCTGCAAAGACAGGGAATCATGAATGATACTGATCTGATTCAGAAAATACAGTGCGCCCCCACCGGGACGCACCGTAAAAAGTACGCAGCATATGACCGGGGGATTATGCTTTTGAGGTCAGAAGCATGGACTCGCTGACTTCGTAAAGGCAGGGCTCGCCTGATGCAAAACGTTTGTATTCACTGATCATGTAATCGGACATGCGGTGAACCTCGTCATTCATTGAACCCGCGATATGCGGGGAAAGCCGGACATTCGGAAGCGTATACAGCTTCGATCCGGCAACCGGAGGCTCAGGATATACGACATCCAGCAGAGCGGTCAGGTCGTCGCGCTCTTCAAGGACTTCAATCATTTCCGGTTCATTGACCTGCCGTCCGCGCCCGGTATTGATGAACACCGCGCCTTCACGCATCGAACGGAACAACTCACCGTTCAAGACTCCCACATTATCGTCGCGATCCGGCAGATGATTGCTGATCACCAGAGCCTTTTTGAACACCTCTTCCAGAGAAACGGTACGCTTCTCCCTGCGCGAGGGAACCACCACGACATTCACGTTGTAGGCTTTCAGAAGCTCCTGCACCATATTGGAAATCGCGCCGGCGCCGATCAGGGCGACGGTCTCGCCGTAAACGCCGCGGCTGCCGTATTTATGGTTATAAAATTCCGGGGATTTCAACATGCGGGACGCACGGAAATATCCCTTGAGGCCGAGTATGATCTGCGCGACGCAGAACTCCGCCACGGGAATCGCATTGGCGCGCCACGCGCTGAACACATGGATTCCGCGGGCAAAGAGAGGACGGGCGAAATAATCCGTGGCGCCCGCCGCATAAAAGACCGCTTTCAGGGAAGGCATCCGGTCAAGCTGGGAATCGGTCAGGCACGCCATGCCCCATGTGGAAAAAATGACCTCTGCTTCTTTCAGTTTGCCGTCCTCGACATCTTTCACGCCGTAAACCCCCGGCAGGAAATCCGTCACAGACTCAATTTCCCTGAGTTGGTCTGCGGTATAGACATAATCAATCTGGGATGGATTTACGGACAGAACCGCTGCTTTGTATTTTTTCATTTTACTTTCTTTTCCTGAAGATAATCAATGATCGTCACGATGTTGGCGATCAGGCCGGGGTTGGACGTTACTGCGGGTTCATGTCCGGGAATAAAGCTGACCAGCCTGCCGCCCCATGGGGAAATTGCTTCGCAGCATTGTACGAAAGTACCTTCTTCGATATGGGTTTCCATGAGTCGCACGCACGGACACGTATTTTCCAGATTCGTATAGATTTCATCCGTCGGGAGATTCATCTCACGGAGTCTCGCCGCAAGCGGATGGCGAGTCTTGGAGCGCGTCACCAGATACGGCTTTTTCGGGTGTGTGGAAGCCTCCATGCCGTCCGGATCGTTCGGGCGCACCCAGCGTTCTCCAACCAGGGGACGCCACCAGTCCCACATCCAGAATGCGGCGCTGGAACCATGCAGAAGCAGGACGTCACCGCCGCGTTCCAGATAGGAGCGCACCCGTTTTTCGGCATCCGCACCCGGATGCGGCTGGTCGCAGGTCGCGCCGATCATATTCAGAATCAGAAGCTCGCAGTCCCGATCCCAGTCCGAGTGCTCCAGCGGTTCCCACTCATCGTTGAAAAATGTAATCTTTTCTTTCAGTTCAACGGGCAGATGCTCGTAAATGACCTTGCCCGGATGAACCCCGTAATGATTGTCTGCAAAAAAATATATCACAAATGCCTCCGAAACAGAATTGTATTGCTGTATAAAAGTAATCTTGTTTTTCCATTTAACAAGCGCCGGAAAAAACTTTTTACCCCTTTGCCGCCTTTTTGATCTCACGGAGACGCGCCGCCTCGGGAAGCTGTTTGTAAAAACTGTCGAGCGGATAACAGCCGGAGATCATCCCGTTTCTGGGCGCATTCGTGCAGTCCCCGAAAGTCCGGCAGATTTTGCAGCGGTTCAGAGTCTTCCCGTCCAGCGAATCCGCGCACATCTCCGGATAAGAGAGCACCATGCGCCCGATGCCGGCGAAATCCGCCTCGCCGTGCGCCACGGCATACTCGGCGGCATTCGGGAGATACTCCTGAAGACAGGTGTAGCCGGAACCGACGATCAGCATTTCCGGGCACCGTTTCTTGAGTTCGCGTACCGCCTCCAGATGGCGCGAAACATTGTAAAGCGGATGTTCCGGCATCAGGTAGCCGTCGGAAACCGGATAGTAGGCGGGTCTCTGCATGTGCACGTTGTAGTAGGGGCTTCCGATCGTCGCACAGATGAGCCCGACTCCGTATTCCTCCATCAATTTCACGAATTGAACGGTCTCCGTCAGTTCAGGGTCCATCCTCATACCGGAGCCGTCCCCGCCGAAAGCATAGGGATAACGCCCACCGCTCCATTCCATCGGCTTCCCGACGCCGTCCTCCCCTTTCACAAACGGAAGAATGTCGAAGATGCTGATGCGCGCGGAAAGTTCCAGTCCCGGCGCGGCTTTCCGGATGCCCCCGGCAATCTCGCGGAAAAAGCGGGTGCGGTTCTCGAAAGAACCGCCATAGGGACCGGGGCGGTCATACGCCGTCAGGAATTCATGCCCGAGATAACCGTGCGCGTGTTTGATGTCGACGAAATCGAATCCGGCTTTCTGCGCGATGACCGCCGCCTTGATGAAATGCCGGACGATCTCCCCGACCTCCTCGTCCGTCACGACATTCGAGGCGTCGTTGCCGAATTTTTTATCCAGAAGCGGATGCGAATATGCGGTTCTGGACTCCAGCACATCCGGCTTGTTCGGGTGGGAGTAACGCCCGGAATGGGTCAACTGCAAACCGATCACCAAGTCGTCGTTCCGCCCGAACCGGTCTTTGTGCGCCTGCCTCATTTCCGCACAGATCGAAGCCAGGGCATCAGCGGTGTGATCGGCAACGAGAAGCTGGCGCGGATTGCTCCGCCCGGAATGCATGACAGCCGCAGCTTCGGTGCCGTAAAGAAGTTTCGCGCCGCTGACGGCGAAGTTGAGCCAGCGGCGGCGGGTGAACTCGCTCGGCGTCCCGTCCGCCATGCAGTCCCACCCCTCCATCGGGAGAATCGCCCAGCGGTTGCCGATCGTGCGTCCCTTGTATACGGCTTTCCTCGCAAGCGCGGCGGAACCGTCCGCCGGCACCTCCGGTACAAGCCCGATATTGATGTTTTCGCTTTTCAGATAGGCAGAAAAATCCTCTACAGTCTTGAATTCAGCCACCTTACGATAAGTTTTCGCCATGTTCAGAACCTTTTTCCTTTCCGCAGATGCACTATGATGATTTCCGTTTCTTCGAGAGTTTCGTAAGTATGCGGCAGAAGCGCGTCGAACTGAATCGACATGCCACGCGTCAATTCGTAGGATTCGTTCGGCAGCGAGAAGCGCAGGCGTCCCTTCAACACCCAGCAAAGTTCATAATCGTCGCGGTGAAGCTCCGGCGAAGAGAGTTTTGCGCCTTTCTTCGCGGATGCGTGCATACAACGCATGTTGCCGTAATTGACACGGTCGAAATCGAAATCGCCGGACTTGTAGCGTTCCGCCTCAACGCAGTGCGAAGTTTTGTTTTCGGCAAGAGAAATCAGATCCGAAAGCGTCAGCCCGAAAACACGCGCTATCCGGTAAAGCGTATCCATCTCCGCCGTATTCTGATTGCGCTCCAGCTTTGAAATCACGCTTGCGGAAACGCCGCTCTGTTCGGAAAGCTCCGCGATGCTCATATTCTCCCGCTTCCTGAGCTCGCGCAGAATCCCGAAATCGCAAATCAGCTCCTGATGTTTCATGCGTCTTCTCCGTAGATTTTTCCGGTGCGGCAATCGCTCCAGACGGTTTCAAACCATCCGTCCGTTTCCGGTATGGGATGGCAGTCGCACCATGAAATTTCGGGATATCCGTTCGCTCCATAACCGCACATCATGATCTGTCTGCGGAACGAAGTCTTCTCCTCCGCCATGCGCCACTTCTCATTCAGCGCCGGATGGATGGGACTCCCTTTTTCCGAAAGCACGATCGAACCGCCGCGCGAACCGATGTAATCGATCTGCATCAGAATGCTTTCCAGATAGAAAATCTGGGCGGTGCAGAGCTGGCGGTTCCGCAGATTTTCGGCAAGGGACTGCGCGTCCAGGCATCCAAGCCCGTCCGCATTCAGCGATGCAAACTGCCGGTAGACACCGTCCAGAGCCTCAACCACTTTCCCGGACGACCGTACAAATGCCCCGCTTTCGCTCATTCTATGCTGAAGCGCGGCGCGTTCCTCACGCCAGTCGAGTTTCGCGGGAACGGAACGCAGGGCATTCAGGACGGCAAGAACCTTTTCCGCAGCCGCGTCAAATTCCGTTTCCGGAAACGTGTTTTCGCGGTATTTCGCGGCGATGAACTCCGAAGCCCGGAATGCGCCGACCTGCCCGGCGTTCAGTGCGGTTCCTCCGGGGCGCGTCACGCCGTGGGAACCGTTCACCTCGCCCACCGGGAAAAGATGTTTCAGGTTGACCGACTCCCACCAGACGTTTCCGGCGAGTCCGCCGTTGTTATGCTGGGCGCAGACCGCAATTTCAAGCGGCTCTTTCGAGAGATCTATCTTATGTTTCCGGTAAAGCTCAATCGCGGGCGCATTCAGGATTTCCAGACGTTTCAGCGGAGAATCCGCCAATGCGCCGGAACGCTCCAGATAACTGCGCGTCTCTCCGTTCAATGCGCTGAAATCCAGGTCCGCCGGGTCGGTACGGTAATCAAGCCAGACACGCCGCCCGCGCTCGACGGTTTCGATGTATGTGAAAATATCAATCAGCGAGGAACCGGGGACATGCCCCGCGGAAAACGGCCACTGGTAGCCTTTCAGGAAAATCGCATCATACATCTCCGCCGGAGCCTTGAAATATTCCCGCAGGAACTCCCGTTCGCCGCCCCCGTCCCGGTCCGTGGAAATGAAGCGAGGCAGAACCTGCATGTAACTGCCGGACACATTCCAGCGGAACTTGATCGAGGCGAGCCCGAACTGCGACTCGGCAAGATTGCAGGCTTTCGCTCCCGCCTCCAGCGCAAGCCCGATGGCTCCCGTATGGACCTTCGGATAGACGCTTGTCTCGTAGAGCCCGCCGGGGCCGCCGGTGGCAAACACGGTATTTTCAGACTGCACGGACTCGAATTCGCCGGTGTCCGCATTGACGAATATGGCTCCGATGGAACGCGTCCTTCCCTCATCGGTCAGGAGTTTCACCGCCACGCGATGTTCATATACCGGAATATTGCGGCGTTTGAGCTCGGCAGTCAGCGCCAGACACATATCGCGGGATGTATAGGGACCGCAACTCGTCGCGCGGCGCTTCGGGTCATGGTCTGTCTTATAACCGATGTACTGTCCGAAAGGATCGTGCGGAAACGGCACGCCGAGCGTCGTCAGGTGTCCGAACGCAAGCGGAGAGAGCGCCGCCTCCACCAGAGCGATGTCTCCGTGAACGGAACCGCCGCGCGCAAGGTCCTGCGCCATCAGAAACGGAGAATCGGGCTCCGCGCCGTACATACCGAGCTTGTAGTAAGTCTGCTTGTCGCTTCCCGTGTTGATTGAAGTCCCCATGCGGAGCCCCTCGGTAAAGACGGCGAGATTCTCCACGCCGAGCGCATGGAGCCGCACTGCGGCGGCAAGCCCGGCGGCACCGCTTCCGATCACAAGGGTATTGAGTCTGAGTGTATCCATGAATCCCTCAGAACCGTTCGATTGTCAGGCCGCCGTCAATATTGATGACCTGTCCCGTGGAATAAGCGAGAGAACCGGCGACAAGCATTGCCACGGCACACCCGATGTCGGCAGGCTCGCCCCAGCGTCTCTGAAGCGTCAGACCGTCCGCGATCATCTTGTCATACTTTGCGGAAACGCAGCTTGTCATGTCGCTGCGGATCACCCCCGGGCGCAGCTCATAGACACAAATACCGAGATCCGCCAGACGCACCGCCCAGAGCTTGGTCGCCATCGCCACGCCGGCTTTGGAAAGACAGTATTCGCCGCGGTTGATGCTGGCATAGTCCGCCGAAACGGAACCTGTGTTGATGATGCAGTGGAATCTGCCGTTCTTATTCGCAATGATGCGCTTCGCCGCCGCCTGCGTCAGGAAGAACGGCCCGCGGAGATTGATGTTGAGCACACGCTCGAAACTTTCCTCGCTCATATCCAGCAGGTCAGCCCGGACGTCCGGGGCGACTCCGGCATTGTTCACCAGCACGTCAAGCGCGCCGAAATCAGCCTCGAACGCATCCAGCATCTTCTCACGGTCGGCGGCGGAAGACACGTCACAGCGGTAATAGGCAAATTTTCCCGGATACTCCGCTTTGAGCTTTGCGAGGAACGCCGCACAGGATTCCGACTCCGCGCGGCCGCAGAATGCCACGTTATGCCCTTCCTTCGCCAGAGCCTCCACAATTCCCGCACCGATTCCGCGTGCGCCGCCCGTCACCAGCACATTGCATCTTTCCATTTGAATTACTCCTGATTGAAAATATTCTTAAATCATATATTTCATTATAAAATATAGCTTAAAAGAAAATATTTCAAGTATTGAAACGGAATTCTTTTCTTTTTCTTCCAGCCGGCAGACGAGTTCATTCCGATCCGTCCTGATTTCTTTTGACTTCCTGATTGCATTTTCTCTTTTATGATGTATATATAATCCGGTATATTTCTGATGTTGACAGGAGAAGCATCATGCGGGGACAGCAGGGACGAATCACAATCATAGACATTGCCGAAGAATGCGGCTGCTCAAAGACAACAGTCGCCTGCGCCATGGATGAACGGACGGCGCACAAGGTGGCGCAGAAAACGCGCGAGAAAATCTATGAAGCAGTCCGCCGTCTCGGCTATCTGCCCAACCGTTCCGCCAAAGCGCTGCGCCTCCGCAGGACTTATACCATCGGCGTCATGCTGCCGGAACCGGCGAACAGTTTCTACGGCAACATCGTATTGAGTCTCCAGCGGCAGCTCGCCAGACACGGATACACAGCTCTTTTTGCATTCTGGGAAACCTATGACGACGTGGAGACCATTCAGCGGGCACTCGACATGCTGTTGTCACGCGGGGTTGACGGAATCATCACCGGGCAGCTTTCAGGCGTTCACTTTGAGAAATGCGGCGTTCCCGTGATCCGCTGGCAGGAGCCCGGCGACTATGATTCCTTCAGCAGTTTTCCCCACATGGAGAATGCTTATGAACGTCTGCTTGAGATTCTGCAAAGCAAGGGATGCAGAAATTACGCGCTCATCACCAACGCCCTGGATGCGGGACGGGCAGCCATCATCAGAAAATTGTTCCGCAGAAAACGAATCCCTCTCCGGGACGAGTTCCTGATCGACGGCGTAACCTCGCCGCACAAAGCCTGCGAGGCAATGCAGCTCCTGCTGCGAGGCGGGACACTGCCGGATGCCGTTCTCGCCAACAACGATTACATCGCGCTGGCGGCAATGGCGGAGGCCATGAAAAACGGAATCCGCATTCCTGAACAGATGAAGTTCGTCGGATTCGACGGAATTCCGGAAAGCGAATATCTTCACCCGAGCCTGACCACGTTTTTCGTTCCGCCCGATCAAATCGCGGAAAAGCTGATTTCACTCCTGTTCCGCCGCATGGAAAATCCCGACGCCGCTTTCATGAGTCTTTCCCTGATGCCGGAACTGATTATCCGTGACTCCATCTGAAAGGCTGTCTCGGAAAAAGCAGAGGTTCACACTGTACCGCGGCAAGAACAGAACCTCCGACTTGAAAAGAATGCTCACGTATTCTTGTTTCAAGCCCGATCCGGGGACCGGGGTATGAAACCCCCCCAAAAAATCAATTGTCCGCCTTGATTTTCGGAACGTTCCGATTATAATATCTTCAAAAACAGAACAAGGAGCAGAAAATATGACCAATGTACTGATTATCGGCGGCAACCGTTTTCTCGGCAAAACAATCGCGGAGGCATTTCTTCAGGACGGAACTTACCGGGTATTTGAACTGAACCGGGGAACCCGTCCGCCGAACAGGGGAATCACGGAACAGTTCCGATGCGACAAGAACGACCGGGCGGAATTCGGGCGCATTCTCACAAGCCGTTCCTGGGACATCGTCATCGACACCATCCTGAAAGACAATGATCTGGAATTTGCAATCGACGCACTGACCGGGCGCGTCGGGCACTTCATCCACACCGGCTCCATCGGCGTCTACGGAGACGCACGCAGAATCCCCGCTCCGGAATGGCTGCCGATGGCGCAGGGGGATCTTTCCGAAGAGATCGTGTTCAACGACAAAATCGCACAGGATCAGGTACTGATGCGCGCATTTCAGGAGAAGAGCTTCCCCGCGACAATCCTGCGGATGAGCAATATCTACGGCCCCGGCGATATTCCGCTCGACGGCTGGGGCGGCAGAAACCCGCTTTTCTTCCGGATGATTCTGGAGGGAAAGACGATCCCTCTGCCGGAAAACGGACGGGCGCTGCTTCAGCCGGGACACGTCAAAGATCTTGGAAGGGCATTTCTGCATGCGGCAAAGCGTCCCGCATCCATTGGACAGGTCTACAACATCGGTGGCGACTGGAGCCTGATGCTCAAAGATTATGTGCGGCTTCAGGCAAAAATCCTCGGACGGGAAATCAGAATCGAATACGTCTCTCAGGAAGAACTGCGGAAACGCTTTCCGAAAATCAGTGAATATGGACTTCGCTTCGTCTGCCAACATATGTGTGCAGACATCGCCAAAGCGGAACGCGAGCTTGCCTGGCGCCCGGAAATTCCGCTGGAATCGGGACTTAGGGAAAACTTCCGCTGGATGTCCGGGGAAGGCATGCTGAGCTGCGGCGGAGACGGCGAAAGAGCCTGACAATCTCAGGCTGGACAATGGAAATATGCAGAATTCCTGAAAAAGTCCATGATTTTTCCGTTTTTCACCTTGACAAATCGGAACGTTCCGATTATAATTAATAACGAAACGGAAAGGAGTTTTTTATGAATAAAAACAAGGGAAATACCGCTGCTGCGGAAGCTTTCTCCGGATTTCATGCTGACGATAGAGACTGGAGGCAGATCGTCTGTACTCTTTTCCGGAGACCGTTCCGCGCTGCGGATCACGCTTCTCCCCTGTCAATCAAAGACAATGAGCACCTGAGGAACGTAACACAAACAACAAGTCTGAACCTGGATTCGGAATTATGTCATGATGGAAATGGTTTTCAGTGTCTCGCGGAACAAGTTCCCCGCCATGATTTTGTTCCCGATGCCGAAATCTGTCATAATTCACGGCGGGGAATGATCTCTCAAAGAAGACGGAATCAATCCCTGCCCTGCCTGACTTCTCCCTTCTTCTTTCCATTGTTGAATTGTTCCAATGTTCAATTGTTCAAATGTTTTCTTACTTCTTCCTTTCCTGTTCCCTGTTCTTCTGTTCTTACTTTCAGGGTGAAAACAAAAATTTTCACCCTGATCGAGCTCCTCATCGTGATTGCGATCATCGCCATTCTCGCCGCAATGCTTCTGCCGGCTTTGGGAAAAGCAAGAGAAAAGGCTTATACGATATCCTGTCTGGGACGTCTCAACCAGTGGGGCAAGGGACTGGCAATGTATGATAATGACTACAATGAACTGCCATTCTGTTACTGCAAACCGACCGGAGCAACCTCCATTCTCCGATGGCACGACTCCCTGATCACCGATTATCTGCATATCTCCGTCAAGGGAAGACCCTATCTGAAGAATATCGGTCCGGATTCCTCCAAATGGAAAATCTACCGCTGCCCCGCCGCGATCAAGGTGGAAGGCGCTTACATGAATGAAGAAGCCGACTGGACCGCCAACACCAGTATATTTCCACGCATCAACGGTGCCGTGGACAATGCCGCGACAAGAACTCCGCTGAAACGTCTGGTCATTCCCTCCAAAACCTTTCTTCTGCTGGAATGCCATTCCGGCGCATCCTCCTCCAGCGGAATCGGTTCAATCAGTCAAACAAAAATCGAAATGGAACGAATCCCCTATACACGGCACAGCAACAGTGTGACGGCATTTTTTGCAGATTTCCACGGAGCTCTCCTGACAAGGCCGCCTGTCGGAAAAGAGCTTGACATTCTCATGAAAAACCCCTGATCGGACAAGAAGAAAGGATTCAGCAATGACAAGATCAAAACTCATCTCCGTTCTGGCAATGTTCCTTCTCTCCGCCGTTCTCTCCGCAGACGCATGGCTGATCAAAGATTCCCGGAGCGACGGAAAAATCTTTCTGCCGCCGGAATACGGCAAAGCGCTCCAGCTCGCATCTCTGGAACTTCAGAACTTTCTGGAGCAGATGTCCGGCGCACGCCTGCCGTTTGCATGGGGCGCCCGGGGACGCAGTGAAAGCGGAATCGTATTGGAAGTCAGGCAGGAAGCCGAATGGAAAGGGAAAGAGTCTCCGCAGGCGTTCACCATCGAAACGCAGGAACGTCCATATCCTCTCGTGACGATCCGCGGCAATACTTCGCTGGCGGTTCTGTACGGGGTCTATCAGTATCTCGAAAATCTCGGCATACGCTTTCTGGCTCCCGGCGAATCAGGCACCAACATTCCCGGAACGGACGGTATCAGAGTCGTAAAAGGAAAAAAGAAATATACCCCCTCCTTTGAGATGCGAACCTTTTCCCTGTCGTCAACGGCGGACAACCATTTTGCGGGGAACGGCCCTTCCGCCGTCAGAGACTACCAGCTCTGGCTGCTCAGAAACAGGGCGCATCTCTCACGCTTTGCGGCAAAAGGATTCGATTTCGGGAAATCACCCTATATTGCGGGACATTACATCAAGCCCATGACGGACCTGACTCCCCAGGCGGTCAGGCAGGGACTGATGGAAAAGGAACCGGAACGCTTCGCTCTCGTGACAGGCGCGGATTTTGTCCGCAGACGCCGTTATCATGACGGTCAGATCTGTTTCTCCAATCCCCGGAATCTGGACGCCGCGGTCAAAAACGCTTTGGCATACTGCAAACGTCATGAAAACAATAAGGACGACCTGGCGTCTCTCCTTACGGTTCCGCTGGGACTGTCGGACACGGAAGGGATCTGCGAATGCCCGGAGTGCGCAAAAACCGCCGGAACAGAGCCTTACAGTAAGGATCGCCTGGTCTGGACCTTCTACAATCGGGTGGCAAAAGCCGTTTCGGAAAAATACCCGCACCGCTTCATAACGGTTCACTCGCCTTATCTGGAACTGAAGTGCCCGCCTGCCGGATTCAAGGCGGAGAAGAATATCTACTGCATGGCATGTTTCGTTTACAGCCATGAAAAAAACGCCCTGAATGAGCCGTCCTACCCGTTTTCCGGAACTTACAGCAGGGAACTCCGGCAGATCAGAGATGCGGGTGCGAAGCTGAGTTTCTACTGTTACACGAATTTTCCCTGGAGCCCTACCACAATGCAGATTCTGTCCGCCGCGGCGCGGTGCCGGGAGATGGGCATGTCCATGTTCGAAGTGGAAAACATGAACCGCGCGGAATATGTCTGGCCTCTGATCCGGAGCCTCGCACAATATACGTGGAATTCGTCCAAAAGTCCGGAGGAATGCCTGCAAACGTTCTGCAGAGAATATTTCGGGAAAGAGGCGGGCGACTCCATCTATGAATTTTATGTCGGCATGACACGCAACTCCCATGTCATGGAACGGATCAATTTCGGCAGTGCGGCGGATACGGCATATCTGCTGCCCGACTCTTTCATTGCGGAATACCGCCCGCTGCTTTCCAGACTCGCCCGCAATGCTTCCGGAAAAGAAAAGATCCGTCTTGATCGTTTCCGACGCGCCATGGAAGGCATGTTCCGCATGGCGGAAACTTACCGGAGCTATGCAAAAGCATTGAACACGCGCAAAACAGACGACATCGCCGATTTCCGGAGACGCGCGGAAGATATCCGGAAATACTGGATCAGGGAAAAGATGGATGAAATATCTTCCGGAGACAGAACACTTTACGATCTGGCGGGAATGCTTCTCAAGACCGACTTCAACTCATTGAATCCTCGTCCGAGAAAAGAACTCGCAGGGAAACGCGCCGGCGACCTTCGCTACCTTCAGGAGCTGTTTGCCGGAATCCGTCCGCCTGAGAACCCCGAAAATCTTTTCCCTCTGCCGGAAAACTGGAAGTTTCATATCGATGCAGATGCCTCGGGGGAAACACGCGGGCTGGCAAAGCCGGAATATGACGACTCAAAGGATTTTCAGGAAGTCTCCACCTGGAATACGCCGAGCGGACAAGGTTACGCCAATCAGACCGGAGGGTATTTTTACTATCGCGTCAGATTCAGGGCGCCGAAGTTTCCCGCAGGGAAAAAAGTATTCCTCCGCATCGGGTCCATCGACGATACGGGAGTCATTTTCCTGAACGGCAGAGAAATCGGGCGGCAGGATGATCCGAGGAACTGGAACAAATCTTTTGAGATGGATGTCACGGATGTGCTCAGGCAGGGCGAAGACAACCTGCTGGCTGTCCGCGGCTATGATTCCGGCGGCGGAGAAGGCGTCTGGCGTCCATCCGCGCTCTATACAAAGTAATGAAAGGAACGGCACACAATGAAACATAAAATTTTACCGGCGATATTCTTATTCTGCACCCTGTTCCCGCTGGCTGCGCTGGAAATCACCCGGAACGGAGCGCCCTGTGCAAGAATCGCAGTCGCAAAGGACGCGCCTTACGTGGAACAGTTCGCCGCAAAGGATCTTCAGCACTGGATCAGGGAAATTTCCGGTGCGGAACTGCCAATTGTCAATGAGGCGGGAACAGAGGACGGCGTCACAATCTTCATCGGAAAAAACTTCGCGGAACGTCTCTGGCAAAAAGAAATCGCGGAACTGAACGGTTCAGACGGGTTCGCGGTCAGATCGGTGGGCAGCCGGATCTATCTGTTCGGCAGTGTCCCGCGCGCTTCCGCATACGCCGCGGCGGCGCTTCTGGAACGCAATACGGACATCATCTGGGCACGGCCGGACGAAAAGACCGGCTGTGTTTTCTCCGGAAATCCCAATCTTCGCTTCACGGAACTCTCTTTTCTGGAAAAGCCCGCATTCAAATTCCACGGCTGGAATGTCGTCGCAGTCCGGCGGGACCGTCCCACCGGCATCTGGGTACTCCGCAACCGGGGCAACTGGGCGGACCAGACTTCTCCTGCCAAAGCGGGAAACGAGTTCAATTTCCTGAATTGTGAAGGTGGGCACATCTATTGGTGGATGGCGCATCCCGACCGCTATTTCAAAACGAATCCCGAATTTTTCGGTTTTTCAAAACTGACCGGAAAGCGCGAACAGGAAACACTGTGCCTGACCAATCCGGAGTTGCTTGAGACCGCAGTCGAAAATCTGAAAAAGAGAATCAGGGCATTCAAAGAGAAACCCGATCTCTTTACCATCGGATTCCGTGATTCATGGAATATGTGCCAGTGTGAAAAATGCCTTGCCCCGATTCCGCTTTCCGGCGGGGGGACTCTGATCAGGAAAAGCGATAATCCCCAGGAGGACCCGCTTTATTTTTCCACCCGTTACTGGCTGTTTGTCAATCAGATCGTGGAACGTCTGAAACAGGATTTTCCGGAAACGATGTTTGCCGGCTCCGGGTATTTTTATGCGGCGGAGCCGCCCGCCTGTGAACTGGATCCCGCCGTTATTGTATCCTACTGTCCGATCGGCGGAGTGAACGGCAGGTATCCCCTGCTGGACAAACGGCAGTCGCCGGTCTGGAAGCGGCGGCTGGAACAATGGTCAAAGCGTTTTCCGGGAAGGCTCCTGTTCTATGAATACTACCGGTCCTACGCCAGCGGCTTCGCGGAAATCAGCGGAACTTCCGGCATAGAACAGAAAATCGTCCACGATCTGCGGGATCTGAAACGGCTGGGCGGAATCGGCGTAAATTCGGAGCTGACGCCGGACAGTGAAAGAAAGTTCAGCAACCATACAATGAAATCGGAGTGGGACGCCAACAGCGTCTCCGCATGGATTCTGGCACGGCTGATCTGGAATCCGGCGGAAAATCCGCGCGCCTTGCGCGACTATTACCTCGAACGCACATTCCGCGAGGCAGCTCCGCAGATGAAACGTTTTTACGATCTGCTGGACGAAGGGTTCCGCAAAAGCGACGGCAAAAGGCCCGATTTCATCCATACAGTCATTCAGACAGGACTCGAAAAGAAATGTTTCGACGCGCTTTGCGAGGCGGAAAAAACAGCCCGGCACCCGAACTCGCTGTCCATGATCCGTTCCCTCAAGAAGCAATGGATCACCGCCCGGAGCAGACTGGGCGCGAATACGGTCCCCCGCATGGAAAGCGAAGAAAAGTTCATGGATTTCCATGCGACCTGTTACGAAACCTCGCTGATTATCGACGATTTCCGTCTCCCCGGCTATTTCAACTGGGGCAAGACGACGCCGGCAGCACGCAGGACAGAAGCGCGCCTGCTCACGGACGGCACAATGCTTTACATCAGGCTCACGGCGGAAAATCCATCTCCGGAACTCATGGAAAAATCAGCCCCCGACCTATGGCCTTCCGGCGATCACATTGAATTACGTTTTGAAAACAGGGGAAAAACATTCTGTTTTGCGGTCGATGGAAACGGCAATCGTTACGACTCCCTCAATTCAGACAGAAAATGGGAATCCGGCTGGAAGGTTCTGACAGCCCGGAACAACGACGGCTGGACGGCGCTGCTGGCAATCCCGCTGAAAGCTCTCGGAGTCGAACCGGGCAACCGGAACACTTTTCCGTCTCTCCTGCTGATCCGCCGTTCCCACGACGGAACCAGAGTGCAGGAAAGCACTCCGAAGGGCATCTTCCCGGGGCAGCGCCAGACGCCGCTCACATTCTGAAACAGTAAAACCAAACACAATCATGCAAGGAGGATAAAAATGAATTATAAGATGTTGAGTCTGCTGCTCATTCTCTGCGGAAGCATCCGGGGAGCGGAAACAGCCGGCATTTACGGAGACAGTTTTAAAAAGAAAGACCCGGAAGCCTATTTCGTCAATGCAAAAGGCCTGAAAACGAGGGCTGTCTTCCTTGAGAAGGAAAACGGAAAGTATGTATTCCAGTCTCCTATCGCATTCATGTTTCAGGAAGTCCCGGTCAAAGCCGATATCAAATACCGGCTCACCTTTTCCGCCGCTCAGGAGGGAGCGGAAACGCTTGAAAAAAATCCGGGAATGGCGCAGAAGATTTTCGCCCACCGGGAAAATGTTTTTCCGGTCTGCCGCCTTCAGTTTTTCGACAAAGACAAAAAACGCCTTCCGACCGATGCGGCATTCTTCGCCATTCCGTTCGGAGAAATGAAAACACAGGATTTCATCTTTTATGCGCCACCGCGTGCGGAATCCATGCGCCTGACTTTCGGCGTCCCGAAAGGTGTCCGCCTTTCCATCGCGGATGTCTCTCTGAAAGAGGAGACCGAAGAAAAGACTTTGAACATCAATCCGAAATTTGAGCTCGGACCATATAATTATTCCGGGATCTCCGCATTCAACGACAAGGCGGGGCGCCTGCTCGCCGATGAATCCGGGAAAACACAACTGTTCACCGGGTTCTATGCCGTAACCAACCGCTTTCCGCTGAAAAACGCCGGAACCTATCTGCTGACACTCCGCGGAAACGGTTACAACAGAAACCGCGTGGACTCCATCCTGACATTCTACGACGCCGCATGGAAAAAGATCGGGACATCCCCCGTAACCCGCCTGACGCCGCAGAATCAAGGAATGCTGGAATTCCGTTTCGTCCGCCCGGAAAACGCGGCTTACGCTTCTCTCACAATCTATCACGCCACCATGTCGGAAGCCAGTGTCGTCTATGAAGGAGCCTCAGAAAAAAGATGAGATGGGATGATCTGAATGTCATACATCTGTACGAAAAAGGCAAGGGCGCGCCGACGGCGGATATTCTCATCGGCGGCGACTTCTGCCCTCTGCGCAACTATGAAACAAGGCTGCTGCGCGGAGACCGGATTTTTTCGGACAGCCTGTCACGGCTGTTTCATCAGCACGATTTTACGCTGGTCAACCTGGAAGCGCCGTTATGCGCTCCCGTCCTGCCGACGATGAGCCGTCTGGGATTCGGGCTCCGCTGCGATCCGCGGATTGCAAAAACGCTGAAAGCACTCGGAATCGACGCTGTCGGTCTGGCGAACAACCATATCCTCGACTATCGGGCAGAGGGTCTTTTCCAGACAATGAAAACACTGGAACAGGCCTCTCTGCTTCATGCGGGAGCGGGCAGAAATCTGGAAGACGCGGAAAGACCGCTCGAAACAATCTGCAACGGGCTCAGGATCGGAATCTGGATACTGGCGGAAAAGGAGCTGAACTGCGCAGGAGAAAACACCCCCGGCTCCTCTTTTTTCTCTCCGGAAAGAAATCTGCCCCGCATTGCCGGAATGCGGGAGAAATATGACTTTCTCATTATTTATCTCCATGCGGGGCATGAGTTTACTTCAACTCCGTCACCGCGCATCAGGTCGGCATGCCGCGCATTCATCGACGCCGGTGCGGATCTCGTGATCGGACATCATCCGCATGTGATTCAGGGAGTGGAGCAGTATGGAAACGGATGGATCGCATACAGTCTCGGGAATCTGGTTTTCGATTCCGATTATGTCGCGGCATATCCCAATACCGACCGCGGTTTTCTGGTTTCCCTTGCCGCCGGCCGCCATCATCTGAACCGCCTGACACTCATCCCCTACAAAATGACGGAAAACTACACGGTGGAATCTCTGGATGAAAAGGATTTCAGCGCTTTCGCATCCGGCCTGCAGGAGATTTCCGCACCGCTCCGGGAGGGCGCCGCCTTTCAGAAGGCATGGGAGCGGAATATCCGTTTCCGCTGGGAGACGGAATACCGTCAGATTCTGCGGGATTTCTCGCGGAATTTTTTCAATCCGGACAATTCCGATTATGCCCTCCGCACCGGAAATCTGTTTACCTGTCCGACTCATCTGGAAATGTTTCAGGAGATCTGCCGGATGCACCTGGAAGGCAAACTGAACAGAGATTCCGAATCATAAGGGAGAAAAACATGCGTGCGCTGCATCTGGATTTTAAAGGGATTGTTCCATCGGAAAAGAAGCTGCTCCAATGGCTGGAATGGTTCAGGAAATGCGGGTTCGACTGTCTGTTTCCGGAATACGACTGCCGTGTGCCGTGGGATGCCTGGCACGGTGCCGGCGCCCCGCTGTTCACAAAAGACGCCGTGAAACGAATCGCGGCATATGCAGAGAGCCTCGGTTTTGAAATCGTCCCTCTGATTCAGGTGCATGGACATCTGGAGTGGATTCTGAAACATGACGCATATTCTTTTTTGCGCGAAAACGGAACCCTGAATGAGTTGTGCCCCTGTCACGAGAAAAGCATTCCGAAAATGCGTCAATGGATCGATGAGATTGCGGCACTCCATCCCCATGCCTCAAAAATTCATCTTGGATGCGATGAAACATGGCATCTCGGAAGCTGTCCCCGGTGCAGGAAGGCGGTAGAAAACGATCCGGCGCAACGTGGAAATATGGGACTGTTCATTGATCATGCGGCGGCACTCTGCCGTTACGCATGGGAGGAAAAACATCTCCGCCCGATGATCTGGGACGATATGTTCTGCCGCGACAACGGGAAGTCATTGAAGTACTGCGGCGCATTTCCGCGGGAAACGGTATTCATCCACTGGAAATACGGCAGAAACACGACAGAGCATCTCGACCTGATCCGCCCGGCAGGCTTTGAAGTATGGGGCGCCTCCGCAATCCGCTGCGGCTGGATCAATCACCACTGGAAGGCGTTGAACATTCTGGGCGACCGCCTCGACAATATCGCAGACTGGGAAAAAACCGGTCTGCCGGTCCTCCATACCACATGGGGCAGACCCAATAACCTGTGGAACCTCTACGGACCGTGGGAGGCGCTGATTCCGCCGTTCCTTGCGGCAGGCGATCCGGCGAAATGGGCGGTTCATCCGTGGCGTCTCTTTATCAATGCGCTCGACTCCGCACTTCTGAGTAAGGACCGGAAACGGCTGGAGGAACTTGCCGGCGAAGCACTGCGTCTCCCTGCCGCCGACAAAATGGAGGAACAGGCGAAAATCTGGTATCATATCGGGATACGCTATGAACTGCTCCATGCAGAGACACTGGAACAGTTCCAGACGGAACGCTGCCTTGCCGTTCTGGGAAAATACGGCTGCCGCGACCCGAAACGCATTGCGGAATTTGCGGCATTGTCGTGCAGCAGCCGGAACAGGAAGACCGCCTGGGAAAAGGATCTCGCTGAATTCTGGCGCCGGAATGAACTGAGCGACTTCGAAGAATATCTGGATACGCGCCGGGCAGGCATTTATTGTGATGCCCGTCCGGAAATCTGAGCGTAAAATACAATCATGAAATATTCTTCACCGGTAGAATATTTCACTCCATTTCCACCTCGAAGAACTGGACGCCCTCCCCCGCCCGGCTGCTGCCGCCGCCGGGAAGAATCACTTCCGCCGTGGCGCCTTTCGGGACAGTCAGCGTCAGAATGAAACGCTTTTCTTCGCGAGTCCAGTCCACCACGATTTTGCCGCAGGGAGCATCATGCGTCATGATCAGATTCGTCAACCCGCCGACCGCATTCGGGGCAACCCGGAACTCGGCAAAACCGTTTTTCAGCGGCTTGACTCCCGCCAGATATTCAAACATCCATGCGGAAACATCTCCGAACATGATATGGTTATGCGAACTGCCACCGCTCCAGTCTTCCCAGAGTGTCGTAGCCCCTTTGCGGATCCAGTATCCCCAGCCGGGAAACTCCTCCTGCGTGATCAGGCGGAAAGCGTGCTCCGCATAGCCATAGTCGGCGAGCACACGCGGCACATATTTCGCGCCGAGAATGCCGAAGTCCGCCTTGTATCCGTTCGCCGCGACTTTCGAAGCAAGCAGGTCCGCAATCTTCTGCTCCTCGCCTTTCGGAGCAAGCCCGAAGTAAAGCGGCGCGGCGAGAGCGGTCCAGGAACCGTCTCCGTAAACGCCGTCGCCACAATAGAATTTCGTATTGAAGCTCAGTTTGATATCCTCGGCAAGACGGGAATAAAGATACACATCGTTCTCCGCCTCCCCCACCAGCGTGGCAAAACGGGAAAAGAGCCATGTGTCATAGTAATAATAGGCGCTGGAAGTAAGTTCGACAGTATTGACCGGAGCGCGGTTCGGCGCACACCAGTCTCCGAGCCCGAAATTTACAAGGCAGTTCTCCGACATGCCGGTACAGAAATCAATATAGCGCCGCATCGCCTCGTAATGCAGACGGATCATCTCGTCATCGCCGTAATAACGCAGGACGCGGAACGGAATCTCGAACAGCGCGCTGTCCCATGCGGGGCCGCTCCCCCAGTTATAGCCCCAGCCGCCGGTCGGAACAATCCCCGGAAGCTGCCCGCTCGGACGCTGTGCATCGACCAGCATCTGAATGAAATGTTTATACGCCCGAACGGAATTATAATTCCAGAGCCCCGCCTCGCAGGCAATCTGCGCATCACCTGTCCAGCCGTTTTTTTCACGGTGCGGACAATCCGTCGGAATTCCCGTAAAGTTGGAAAGATAACTCTGCCGCGCACACTTGGACAACCGGTTCAGCAGTTCCGAGGAGCACTTGAACAGCCCCGCGGACGGGAAAGCGTTATGAACAAACAGCGCCTCCACTTTCTCAATGACCACATCAGCCGTGACGCCGGATATTTTCAGGTAACGGAACCCGTGATAAGTAAAGCGCGGACTCCATGCTTCTCCATCCGGCGCACCTTTCAGGGTATAGCGGTCCGTCTGGAACTCGCCCTCCTTGATGTAAAGATCAATATTGCCCTGGTCAATATCTCCGTCCGCCGCCAGACATTCGGAATATTTCAGGACAAGCGTGCTGCCTGCACTTCCCCTTACTTGAATCCGCGCCCACCCGGTCAGATTTCGCCCGAAATCGTAAACCCTGGAACCGTCCCCGAGCGTTTTCACATTGATACAGGGGAAACACTCGCATTCCTTGCATGGTTCCATGTCCTCTTCCACAAGAATTCCCGGAGGAGGCGCATACTGGATCGCATCCTTCCATGAAGAATCGTCAAACTCCGGCATACTCCAGCCGTCAATCTCACATCTTGCATCGTAAGTTTCACCATTCCGCAGGGAATTGAACAGAATCGGACCTGCCGCCGTCTTCCATGAACAGTCTGTTTTCAGAATCACCTTGCCATCCGCAACGACATTGCAGAGGAGCTTCGGGAGATCAATCCACGATGCACATTCAAAATTCCATGCATTCTGCGGATAACGGCAGTTGTACCAGCCGTTGCCGAGCATCACGCCGAGCGCATTGGTTCCCGGCTCCAGAAGTTCCGTGATGTCATACCGGATGTAGGAGACACGTTTTTCATACTGCGTGACAACAGGCGCAAGCACGCGGTCATCGGCTTTTTTCCCGTTGACATACAGTTCATGCCAGCCGAGGCCGGCAACCAGCGCATAAACTCTTTCACCGGATTTCTTATATTGAAAGGAACGTCTCAGAAGCGGACCCTTTTCTTCAGCGGTAATCCAGCCCCCCTGCCATGAATGCTGCTTTTCCATAGTCGACCCTTTTGAATGAAATGTTAAGATTACAATGGAAATATAGGCTCGCGGAAACAAAAATTCAAGGAGGAATCAAAAAGAAGAGCGCCGAACCAGCCGGGTGATCCGGCAACCATGGAAAAGTACTTTTACAGAAGCGTTCAGGCGTCCGGCATTGCGCCCGTCACGGAGTATGCCAGCGCATCCGGGACTTCAGAATCCTGTCCCACAATTCAAGCTGACTTACCGGAGGCGCGGACATGGCATCCCAATCCGCCTCGTTCCGCCCCGTCATCTCCGCCTTGCCGCGCCCCATGTCATGGTAAGGGAGCAGTTCAAGCGACTCCACATGCGGAAGCCCGGAAAGTTCTTTGAGCAAAGCAAGAAAGTCCTCATCCGCATTCTTCCCCTGAACCATCGGGACACGCAGGAAAATCCGGCAGCCGGCAGCCGAAAGAGAACACAGGTTCCTGTAGACAAGCTCAAAATCCGCCCCGGTCAATTCCTGATAACGCGCGCGGGAGGCTTTGATGTCAAAAAGAAACAAATCGCATTTTCCGATCACGCATTCAAACTGTCGCCGGGGAACCGCGCCGGAGGTTTCCACCGCCGTGGAAATTCCCTCCTCTTTTGCGGCGGACAGCAGGGACAGGGCAAACTCCATCTGTGCCAACGGCTCCCCGCCGGAAAGAGTCAGACCGCCGCCGGTCTCATCGTAATAAAACCTGTCGCGCCGGACAGTCCGCATGACATCTTCCACGCTCACGGAACGTCCCAGCAGAGTCAATGCCGCGCCCGGACACTCTTTCACGCAGAGCCCGCAGCCGGAACATGATTCATCCGGTCTGCGGCGGCAGTTCTCTCCGGGAAGAAAGTTCTTACAGCGTCCGCATCCGATACAGGCATTTTTCTGAAAGGACACCCTCGGAGAAAACGGATGCGATTCCGGATTATGGCACCAGACACAATGCAGGGGGCATCCCTGAAAAAACACGGTTGTCCTGATCCCCGGACCATCGCCGGCGCAATAGCGCTGAATGTTGAAAATGCGTCCCGTAAGTTCACGCGCCATGAGCATGCCTCCGCAGAATATCCTGCTGAACCTCCGGCGCAAGTTTTGTGAAGAATGCGGAAAAGCCGCTGACCCGCACAATCAGGTCCGCATACTTTTCCGGTTCGGCAACCGCCTTTCTCAATACGGCGTCATTCGTCACATTGAACTGCATCTCCTGCCCCTTCCCCTCAATGAAGCGGCGCAGAAGCGCAAGCATCCTCCGGCATCCGGCTTCCGAATCAAACATTTCCGGCAGGAAACGCATATTGACCACGGTGCAGTTCTGGACGGCATAATCGGGACGCACAATCGAATTCACAAAAGCGGTCGGCCCGTTCCGGTCGCGCCCGCCGCCCGGAGAAGCCGCATCGGAAAGCGGAGTCCCCGCATGCCTGCCGTCGGGTGTCGCCATTACGTCCTTTCCGGCGGAAATATTCTGAATGTTGGACGCCATGCAGCTTTGCAGATAACCGCCGTCTCTGGTGCGGAACGACTCCGTCAGAGTTCCGCAGAGCTTCACGATGTCCGCGGCGATGGAATCGCAGTAATCATCGTCATTTCCATATTTCGGAGCGCAGTTGAGCAGGGTAAGCCGAAGCTCCTCCTCATCCCTGAAATCATTTCTCAAAGCATTTACAAGTCTCTTTGCAGAAATCCGCTTTTCCTCAAAGACCAGTTTTTTCACGGCGGCAAGACTGTCCGTCAAGGTTGCCAGCCCCATCATCCCGATCCCGTGCAGACGGCAGAACTCGCTTCCTCCGCCGTTGATGTCCCTGCCGCGTGCGATGCAGTCACGGGTCAATGCGGAAAGCAGAGGATCGGGGAAACGGTCCGAAGGATATTCCGCCAGCATCCGGTTGTAGTTATCTCGATATCTCGCCAGCCCCTTGCGCATGCCATCCGCAAACGCCTGCCGGAACGCTTCGTAAGAATCGAATTCGCAAAGATGCAGAACCGTATCCGAAAAAATTTCAGGCATATTGAAACGGCCGTCGCTCCACGCGGGCTGGCGTCCCGGCAGAAACGTTTCGACACACCCGACCAGCGCATAATCCCGCGCCGCCTCAAGAGGAATTCCGAGACGGGTCAGCATCGGGATGTTCACTTCGTCGTTGAACACTGCCGGAAAACCGATTCCCGTCCGGATCAGATCAATGCAGGCAAGCAGAAAGCGATCCGGCGATTTCCGGTGCAGACGCGCGGAAAGATTCGTCGAGGCGGAATGTACCAGAGCCGTCGCCTCCAGCGCAAGAAAACTCAACTCATTGACGGCGTCCTCCCCCTCCGGCGTCACCCCTCCGATACAGAGATTCGTCACCTCATGAAACCCTTCCACCTTCACCCAAATATGGCATAACAGGTTCAGGGCGGCATCATGGTCCGGACTGCTTTTCCGGTAACACTCACGGAGATACTGATCGACACGCCCCAGCGCATTGTGAAAACGTCCCTCCGCCTCCAGAATCACAAAGATCAGCCACATCAACTGGAGCCCCTCGGCAAATGTTTCCGGTTTGTCCCACGCAGTCCGGCGCAGACGCTCCGACGCCTCCGGGTGTGACTCGGCGCAGGATTCCGCCGCACGCAGAAAAAACGCCGACACCCCCTGCAATGCAATCAGCATCGCCTCCGCATCCGGTGCGGAATTCCGCCGGAACGCTTCTTCCGCACGCAGAATGAAAGCCCCCATGCCATGCCGCATCAACCCGTTGTAATCAGGAATCGTATGCGACCAACTGACTCCGAAATGACGGACTCCGTGTTCCTGAAATTTCCGCAGGGCGCCGTCATACATCTCCTGCGTGATTTCCGGAGGAAGTTCATCGGCGCGGAAAGTTTCCGCTCCGCCGAAAAACTCCTGTTCCGGATGAAACGTCAGCGGCAGATGTGCCAGCGCATACGCAAGCGCTTTCGCATGTTGAATGCACTCCGGTTCTGCGGACGGATGCAGTTCATAATAGCGTCCCTGATAATAGTTGCAGAGATTGCAGCGCCGCGGCGGGGCAAAGGGATCGCCCGGCTGCGCCGTTTTCCGCTCCAGCTTCAGAATCTCACGCCAGTCTTTCATTTTGATCTTTCTCCCGGTGCAGTAAAAAATTCTTCCAGTCCCTGTTGAAAAAAAGAGAGCGGGGAATCGTGGTTCCCGCCGGCAATTTCATGATAATGAAAATCCTCTTTTCCTGCAAGGATTTCAGCCAGCGCCCGCGCTTCGGAGACGGGAATCGTCCTGTCCGCCCCGCCGTGATAAAGCCATACCGGCATGGTCAGCGAAGCCGCATGGACGCAGACATTATGAAGCGGATAATCTTCCCCTTCATAGACAGACCGGATCGCATCATGAATCTCTTTCAGAACCGGCTTTGTCTGCCCGGCGCACCAGTTGCAATAGCGCCCGATATCCGTCGCCGCGCCGAGAATCACCAAAGCATCGGCAAGGCGGGGACAGCGAACCGCAAAGATCAGGGCTCCGGTTCCCCCCATCGAACCGGAAGCAAAGACGATGCGACGCCAACGATGCTGCGTCTTCCCTTCTTCAAGAAGACGCGACAAATCGGAAACGGCGGCGGGCGACATCCATGCATTGTCCCGGAGGTTCGGCGACACCACACTGACACCGAACCTGTCCAGAGATGCAAGCCACGGGGCAAGATCAGGACGTATCAGAAGCTGATCCCCGTGGGAACCATGACCGTGCAGGATTACAACACAATCCGTCCCTGCACCTGCGTCATGGAACAAATACCAGTCTTTCAAGCCGTCAACAACGCTCTCATATTCAAACCGGTTGAATTTCATTTTATCTTCTTCTTTTAGTTTTCTGCAAAAACAGCTTTGACGACATTTCCGGCGGCGGCGTCCGCAATGGCGCGGTTAACTTCGTCAATCCGGTATTTCGCAATCAGTTTCCCGAATATTTTCTGCAACTCAGGATGTGTCTTCAAAAATTCCAGATACGTCCCGATGTCCGCCATGGTATACTGCCCGCTTCCGAAAATCCGGAGTGCACGGAATGTGATCATGTGAGGCGCAATGGAAACAGGCCCCCGGTCGGAATACTGCCCCGGCACGAAGTAACGCCCGCGTGTCCGCAGAAGCGTCAAACCGAACGGAAACGCATCCGCAGAACCGCTCGTCTCGATCACGACATCCGCCCCGTCTCCGCGCCCCAGCTCCGCGGCATACGCCGCCACGTTCCCGCGAATCTCCTCACTGCTGCTCCTGCGGTAATCAAAAAACGCATCCGGTTCCAGTGCCCGCGTCAGTTCTTCACGAACCGGATTCGAGGCGGAACCGATCAGCATCACGCGGCACCCCTGCGACTTCGCCCATGCAAGCGCAAACAGTCCGAGCGAACCGTTGCCCTGAATCACTACGAGTTCCCCCGGTTCAAGTCCGCCGCCGTAAGCGCAGGAACGGATCACCGTCGGTCCGCCGCAGGGGAACGCCGCCGCGGCAAACGGCTCCACTCCCGCCGGAAGCCGGACCAGATTCTTTGCGGGAGAGTAGAGATATTCCGCAAAACCGCCGTGAAAATGAGGCGCGTCATTCACATTCTTCACATAGGTCACGCCGAAAGCAAGACAGCTTGCCGTCTCCCCGCGCAGACAGTTGAGACATTTACCGCATGGGATTGCAACACATGCAACCACCCTGTCGCCGAGGCGCAGCTCATTTCCCAAAGCGTCCGTCGCCGCCCCCTGCCCCACGGAATCCACTTCCCCGATGAATTCATGCCCTGGAACCAGCGGGAAATCCGGCATTTTCAGATATCCCTGATGGATATGCACATCCGTCCCGCAGATTCCGCTTGAAACCAGTTTCAGCCCGACCATGTTTTCCGCAGGTTGCGCAACCTCGAATTCTCTGACTTCAAACTCTCTGCCCGGACCGTGGAACACTACACATTTCTTTTTCATACCATCTCCTTTTACGGTTCATTGTCTTGATTTTATATGAAACGTGATATATTATATGCGAAATCAGGCTTATCGTAAATCAAGAAAACTGCAAAAACATATATGATCCTGCAAATATGAAAGGAAGAAGGAATGTCCGGATTTCATTTTACGGAAACACCTCCTCCCATGCTTCTCAACACCGCAATGGAACGGGAAAACCGGATCACGGTCCCTCATGTCAACCATTGCGCACATCCGGGGAAATGGGTGCTGGACTACTCCGTCACGGACTGCGGACTGGTCAAAACCGAATTCACTTCATGGCTGCCGCGCCCGGGAGGAATCGGGCACCTCTATCCGCCGGGACGCAGATATTATGAAGATTTCAGGGAAAGACAGAATTACCGGTCCGCATACCTGATATTTGAAGGGGAAAATCCGATTCTGCGGAAACTCACGGAAAATTCAGGCGGATTCGCGCGGATTCTCGACCCCGAACGCAGGATTCAGAAATATTTGCAGGAAGCCGCTGCCGCCGCATCCAGAGGAAGCCGCGGTTATTGGGAAAGCTGTTCCTGGTTCTGCAAAATCCTCGGTCTGCTGGAACGTCTGCCACCCTCAGGAAAGCCGGATTATCTTTATGAGCTCGGCGGCGATGCAGCCGCCGGAAATTTAAGCGGCAGGGTGAAAGAATATCTGGAACAGAATTTCAAAAGACGGATCACGGTAAAAATGATTGCAAGGGCGCTCGGAGTCAGCGAGTCCGGACTCTCCCACCGCTACCGGCAGGAATCCGGCGAAACGCTGTTCGATACTCTGCTCCGCATTCGCGTGGAACAGTCGCTCCCGCTTCTGCAAAGCGGAAAGCGGCTGAAAAACATTGCGCCGGAGGTCGGTTTTTCCAATGAGTTTTATTACTCCAGAATCTTCAAGCGGATTTACGGCAAACCGCCGAAAAGCATGATCCATGGAACAGAAAACATATCGGAAAGCACTTCCGGCAACGGCAGAATGCAGGACACCGCTGTTCACCGACATCGGTTCAGAGAGTTTTCCCATCCTGCAGGAAAAACTCTCTGACAGGAGCTGCGAATCAAAGCAGACGAGAAACACGCAAAAGTTAACTATGTAACTTTATTTTAAAAAAATATCTATTTAACTATTGACAAAAAGCTTTTTTCGCATATAATTATATCGTAAAATAAAGAAAGCTTGCAACGATGAAACTCAGCACACTGAAAACGAATGATGATGGCAAATCCGCTTTTCCGAGATATCTCAGATATGCGATGTTGCTGGAGGAATGGATGCGCCTTCAAAAACCCGAACCGGGCAGCCGTTTTCCCGGAGACAAGCTTCTTTCGAAACATTTCGGGACAACTCCTGTGACCATCAGCCGCAGCATAAATGAACTTGTCAGGAAAGGGCTTCTTGAACGGCGTATCGGTTCCGGCACCTACGTTACCGGAAAATCCTCGCCGGAATCAAAGCGCATCGGTCTTTTCTGTCATGAAGTGATCATCCCCGACTCAGCTTACATCACTCCGTTCCTCAATACCTTTTACGATTTCTGGGCAGCTGTCGGTTATCAGGTCGTTTCACTGAAATGCAATCCGAACGAATACGAAAAGCTGATGCGGGATTATGAACTGGCAGGCGCTTTAATCCTTGTCCCTTCGCAAGAAATTCTCCGGGACAGCAGGGAACTTGCAGAAGCGGGGCTGCCGCTCGTTTCAGTCGGATATGCCGATCCGGAATCAACAGGATTTTCATTCGGAACAGACCATATGAATGCCGGAAAATCCGTTGTAAAGTATCTTTACAATCTGGGACACCGCAGAATCGCCATCGTATCGCAGACAAATTTTTCGGGTTCGATGCGTTCCAAAGGATATCAGGAAGCCATGTGGGAACTTGGCCTTCCAGTCAATCCTGCATGGAATTTCGACAATCATCTTTTCCGCTTTACGGAGATCATGAAATCCGCCGCGCCGCCGACGGCACTGATCCTCACACATAATTCTCTTTCAATTATGGTATATGATCTTGCAGCCCGTTCCGGCATAAAAATTCCCAAAGATCTGTCTGTGATAGCATTTGACGATTCCGAATTCATACGCACTCTCAATCCGCCGCTTGCCGCTTGCACCCAGAACATTTCCGGTTTCACAAAATGTGCCTCCCGAACCCTTCTCGCCAAAATAAGGCACAAACAGCCGGAAGCCGTCGAATATGTTCCCGAACCGATAGAAATCATCAGACGCGATTCTTTAAAACAGATCAATATACAAGGAAGTGAAACATGAACAAAAAAAGATTAAAATTCCGTTTTCCCGGATTCCAGAGCAACACCCCCGTTTTTTCTGCTTCCGCCACGATGAAATTTTTCACATTAATCGAACTTCTGATCGTAATTTCAATTATTGCGATTCTGGCGGCAATGCTGTTGCCGGCTCTCAACAAAGCGCGGGAAAAGGCACGCGGAATCGCATGCATCAACCAGATAAAACAACTCGGGCTGAGAACCATGGAATATACCGACGATTATGGAGGCTGGAGCCTGATGAGCATGCCGGACGGAAAAGCCTATAACGTCAAACTGCTGAATACCGGATACATTCCGCGGAGTGATGCGAAATATTATGAATTCTGGCATTTCAATTCAAAAACGATGTGTCCGACAATGCTTCCGAAGGAACAGGCGAGAGACGGCGCCTGGTACAGCAACGACTACGGCTACGGCATTCCCTGCGATTCCATACAATGGTATCAGACATCAGGAATATCGGCGACAAGCGGCTACTACCACCCGATGGATTATGCGAAATTCGGAAACAGGATACGTAAGCCGTCAACATTCAATTATCTGAATGATGCTTACCGCGAAAGTGTATCGGGGCCGTATATCTTTTTCTACAACAGGATGCAGATAGGATATGGGCTTGTCGCATTCACACATAGCAGGAAGGCCACCATGTTCTTTCTTGACGGGCATGCGGGACACTATGGAGCCGAATCCATGAATATGATCGGTTTTACAAGATATCACATTTACAAATAAAAGGAAAAACAATGAAAAAGAAGTTGCTGTATTTTCTCCCGTTCTTTCTCTCCGTCACACTCCATGCCGGAAACCTCATCGGAAATCCATCGTTTGAAGAAGGCATTCCCAGACGGCTTTCCAGTCCGGTAAACCACTGGTCCATACGCTCATTCAAGGAAGTCTTTCAATTCCACAGCATTGATTCTTCACAAGCACGTACGGGGAAACGCTGTGCGCTCATATCCATTCCGGAGGGAAATCCGAAAGCTGCCGCCTATTTCACGCCATCAAACAAGATCAGAGTCGAAGCGGGAAAAAAATACAGGTTTTCCGTGTGGAGCAAAGGTAATGCAGGGACTCTTACACTGACCCGTTATGATGCAGAGGGCGGATATGCCGGAATAGGAGGTGTAAAAAGCGCTGTCGTCAAGGCGGGAGATGAATGGCATGAAACCATAATCGACTACCTTATGCCCGCCTCGGAAAAAGGTTCATGGCTCATTTCAATGCATCTCGGTTTTTCCGGCGAGGGGGAGATCCGCTATGATGATGCGTCCGTTACGGAAGTTGCCATCGACAAACATATTATCCAATTCTATCCGACCTCGGTCAACAGTGAAAAAACGCTGTATCCGATGGAAAATGAAGCAAATCCGCTGCTGTTTTACGTCTACTCCTCCGAATCTTCCGGCAGATATGTGCTTGAACTTGAACCGTCGGCAGATTTCCGGCTCCTGGCGGCAGCACCGCTTTACTGCGTACAGACTGCCGGAACCAAAGCAGCCGTTTCCGGCAGAAAAATCACGATTCCGCTTCATCCGAAATCCATTCTTCCGATGAAGCAGTTCGCTTCAAATCAAATGATCGGGACCGGACTGCTTTACTCCAGTGGGGCAGGAACGCTGGACTGGAAAATTCTGAAAGACGGCAAGCGCATTGACGGCGGAACATTTGTATTGAAACCGGTAAAAAGCGGACAGGAAAAACTGCCGAAAAAATTCAGTGTCGGTGGATGGTATGCTCCGTTTCTGGCACATGTGGACGATGAAAAAGTACTCGAATTGTGGAGCTCCGCAATGATGCGTTCGGGAATCGTCTCTGCGAGTTTCATGAATCCCGGATATATGAAAAAAATCAGTGATCAGGGAATCGCTCCGCAGTTCTGTTTCTGGCTGACGGCAAAAGAAAGATGCCTCACGAAATTATTGAAGAAGGACGATCTGCGGAAAAGGGTCGCAGGAATCGCCAGATGGGCAAAAGGACTGAAAGAAGCCTCGGCAAACTGGAATTTTGAACCGAATCTCGGAGAATATTATCACATGTGCCCCGATTGCATCGACGCATTTGAAAAATATTCAGGAAAAAATACAGGAGGAATGACCGACGGGAAAAAGCTGGAAGCCAGGTTCCCTGAAGAATATCTTGCATTCAGAAGCGCCCAGATGCGTTCCATCATGCAGCGTTACGCGGAATTCTGCCACGCTGCCGGGATCAAAGCCTCCGTCTGTTCGCTTACGACACCCGCAAAACGGACTCCGGAAGCAATGCTGTTCCTCAAACGGTGTTTCGGCAATCTGAATGAATATGATAAAATACTTGACGAGTATCAACCGCAGATCTATCAGCGCCCGACTCAGCTGTGGGAACCGCTGGAGTCCATGATGGAATATTATCCGACATCCGTGGTTGTCTTTACATCCGATGAACGCGGCAACGGTTCAAGTCCTCCTTACAGTCTTCTTACGCCGGAATCGGTATATCTCGAAACACTCATGGCTGCCATGCTCGGAGCCAGAAAAATCGTTCTGTTCGTCGGTTATCATACGTTCGATGGACGTCAGGCACTTGCTCTCCGGAAAGCGCTTGGGACAATCGCCAAATATGAGGATTTCTTTTTCGGAGGAAAAGCGGAAACGGTCGGGATCATCCCCGATTCTCCAGTAAAAGGACGCATTTATGAATCCGGTGGAAAACGTCTTCTTGCAGTGATCAATCCCGATGAATATACATCAGGAATCTTTGAGTTCAAGAGCGGTATTGACGGGTTCTCCCTCATGAATGCGGAGAACGGGAAAATGCTCATTTCAGAGAACGGAAAACGTGTATTCGGGAAGAATGATACCGTAAGGATTGAAGTAAAACCGGCATCGACCCGTTTTTTTGAAATCAGAAAAGATACGTGGAAAGCCGCCGGAACAGAAATCATGCCGGAAAAAAAGGCAGAGGGGAAAAAAGTCCTCCTGAATGCTGGAGGCTGGAAAATTTCAGATGACGGAGAAGGAATAATCCATATCGAAAAAAATGGGAACAAAGCGGAAGTGCGCTATGTCGATGGCGCAATAATCGTAACAAAAGGCGTTCATTATGAGAAAAAGGGAACAGGAGGAATATTCCGGGACTTATTCCATTATCCGGTGGAAGCACGCTGGAACTATGACGCAAAAGCGACATACCAGCCGGGAACACCCAGACTGGCAAACGACTCTCTGAAGATGGATTTTTCACATCCCATGAGAGACCCGCGTCTTGCAGGACTCGTATTGAGGAAGACTTTTACCATTGCACCGGATTTCTCTGACATTCAGGCGGAAATCAGAATAGCAAACACATCCGGCAAACCGCTTGAAATAGCTTACTGGAATCATAACAGGTTCGATATTCCAAAGAAAAATGCCGTCGTGAAATTCGGAAAAACAAAGCTGGATCTTTCCGGCACTCATGACATAAACATATATATTCCGGCTGACGGCGTACAGCAGATAGAATATGCAAACAGGTGGGAACTTAACTGGAAAGGAAACCCGCCTCCCGAAAAAGCATATCTGTGGACAGGAGACGGGATTCCTTCTCTTGAATTGATTGGCACAAAGCAGACGATAAAGCCGGGACAGGAACTTATCATCCTGCTCCAGCTCAGAAAAATTCAACCGGATAAATAAAACCGCCGCAATCATAAAGCACCAGTAAAAAATCCGGCTCACTGGAACATAAGGAGTCCAGCCTACCCGGAAATCTGCTGGAACACGCGGAAGTTGTAAAGGCGCGCGGAGGGATCGCCGTTCGTGGCAAGAACGGTCAGGCGGAATGCCGATATCTTCTCCGATGCAAAAGAGTGTCTGCGCACACGCTGATAATTGCCAGAGACTTCCGCAACGGTGAACCAGGCGTTCCCGCGCAGAGCTTCAATACGGTAGTCCTTCACGCACTCCGGAGCAGCGCCATACGGCGACTTCTTATCGAGATTCGTATCGAATACGAGTTCGACGGAAGAACATGTCAGCGGCTCCCTGCACGTCAGCGTCAAAGTCTGCGGCAACCCCTGAGCCGGATCTGAAATCCAGAGATTCGGGCTCAAGCCGGGACGAGGCGGTGTCTCCGCAACATTTTCCGGCTGGAACACATACTGTTCCGGCAAAACCGTAAAACAGAAATTGTCATTGGAAAAATAGCATCCGTCCGGCTTGCAGTAAACGCCCGGCAGATGCCGTTTCCGCGTGCAGACAAATACCCCCGGCACCTCCTCCAGCAGCAAAAACACACTCCGGCAGGAGACCGGCACATGAAATCGGAACACCCCTTCCACATGTTCTCCGACAGGAAGAAGACACTCGCCTGCGGCAAGTTCCTTTCCCTCGAACACGCCCGGAATACGGGGTTCATACAGAACCGCTTTCACGGTTGCGGGTCTGCCGGAACGGTTGTGGAAACGCACTGCAATACTGTCGATATAATCCGACGCAACCGGAAACATCTGTCCGCGGCGGCGATCGGCGGGCGGTACATTGCAGGGATCATAAATTCCGGAAACATCGTCCGGCGGAACCAGCGGCAGCTCACCGTCCGGCGACTCGATTTTCAGAATCATTTCACTGTCCGCGCTGATCTTTGAGAAAATCTTTTCCTCCATCGGCGGCATCCACGGCAGCACCTGGTCGTGCCGGTAAAGGACCTCCTGCAGTTCACGCATACGGTTTCCGCAGAGTTCACGCGGGGTGCATCCATATTTCATGCAGAGCGCCGCGGCGCTTCCCACCGCCTGCCCGCAGAGGGCACAGGTCGCCATGACACGGGTCGAACCGAGGGCGACATGCGTCACGCTGATATTGCGTCCCGCCATCAGGAGATTTTCAATATTCCGCGAGTAAAGACAGCGGAACGGAATGGAATACACGCCGGGGAAAATGAAAGGCGGAGTCGTGCCGGGATGCCCTTTGCCGAACACGCCTTCCGGCGGATGGATGTCGATCGGCCAGCCGCCGTATGCGACCGCATCGGGAAAATCGGGATGATTCATGATATCGTTCTGCGTCAGGATGTAATCGCCCGTCAGCCGCCGCGACTCCCGTTTCGCAGGAATCGCGGAGATCCAGTTGATCGCGTAGTTTGCCGCGCCGTGGTCGCCGCCGTTCTTCACATGATCCCACATGCCGAACAGAATTGAAAGGAGTTTCTGATAGATCGCCTCGTTGTCATGAATCGTATCAAGTTCTCCGCCGTATTCGAGCCACCAGTAGCCCTGCTTCGGATTGTTGTGCAGACGGTACGGCAGGTCTTCATCGGAATGGATCTTATAAGCCCACTCCGGCGCTTTGAACGGGACCGGGCGCCCCATATCGACCGCGCGGAACGCAATGGACGAACCCATTGTCTTTTTATCCGCCTTTTCCGGCGCAAGCGATTCCCCGAATTCACTCTGCGCCTCGCGTCCCATGCGGTACTCCGCGCCTGCGGAAAAACCGACAAAGGAATCGCCGGAACAGTCCGCGAAAAGCGGGGCTTTCAGCACGTATTCCGTTTCACTGCCCAGCGTACGCGCTTTCAATGAGGCAATCCGGTTCTTTTCGGTCTCAACCTCATGGACTTCCGTATTCATCAGGAGCGTCAGGTTCACTTCGCGCTCCGCCCACTCCCGCATGACGAGACTCCAGTGCTGCTGCCAGCCGTTCGCGGAACGATAATACGCCTCGCGCCTCATCTCCTCCAGAATGCCGGTCTCCATTGCACCGCGGTTCACATACTCCGGCGCGCCGGTGATGAACGCGCCGTCGCTGTTCTGACAGCACTCCGAGCCGGAGGGACCGCCCAGCACCGGACGGTTCTGCACCAGTGCGGTCTTCACGCCGAGGCGCGCCGCCGCAATCGCCGCCACGGTTCCGGCGACTCCGCCGCCAACCACCACAAAATCATATTCACAGGACAAGACTTTCATTCCCGTTTGCTTCCTTCACTGATTTTCAATCTTCACTCTGCACCAGACATCACTGCCGAAATGATCCAGAGGATACACCGTCAGCTCGGCGGATTTGCCGAGTTCCGATATTTCCACTTCCACGCCTTCCCCGGCGGGCAGATTGACAAGATCGGCATTGTTCAGCAGATATTTGCCGCCGTCCGGAGCAACCATGCGGTATTCCACCCCCGGATCATCCGCCGCGAGACGCGCCCATACCGAATGTTCCGCGTGAAAGTTGAAAAGCCGCAGGCGGACCGTGCCGTTCCGTGCCATAACCTTTTCAGGGTTGATTTTTCCGGCGACGATAACGATCTTCTCCGCATCGCCAATCACGCGATCAGCCTCATTGAGCAACTTTTCATCCTTACCCATCCTAAGAGCGCCGACCCTGCGGTGAAGATTCTTTGCATATTCACGCAGGGCAGGCGCAAGCTTTGAGTTCCCGGCAATGGCGGCAGTGCTCTTCAGCAGACGCTCCTTTGCTGCGGCAAGAAGCTCGATCCGGCTCCGGTCGCGGGGATATTCGGAGTTTCCACGTGCCAGTTCATTGAACTTCTGAACGGAAATCTCCGCAAGGTTCAATCCGGCAACCCGCATTTCCCCTTTTTCATCATAGAGAATGCCGAAATTCACATAGAACGGCAAAGCCTCCACCTGAAACGGGATTTCATACTCCGCATACTCATTGTCTCCGGCAATGACCTTGCGGATAAACCGTTTCACTTTCTGGCTCGATCCCCAGAGGAATCCCTCCGTAAGCATGATCTGCGCATCACTGGTATCGGCTTTTGCCGTCACAGTCAGAAGATAGCATTTTCCAAGCGAGCCCTCCGGCATCCGGAGCGTCATGCGGGTGAACCCGTTGTGAGCACGGATCAGGGCAATCTCACGGTCGCCGTCGCGAAAGGGTTTGACGTCGCCTTTCTTCAGGCAGGACGCCGCAAGTTTCCCCATATCATTGCTGCCGATCGCCAGCTCATTTCCCGCGACCGTCACAGCAAAAGCGGCAAGCAGAAGACAGAATATATTTTTCATCGCTTCAATTTCCTTTCCTCAAAAATTCCACCGACTCGGCGCGAACACGTTTCACTTTTTCCGCCGATCCCTTTTTCGGGTCAAGCGCCTCGTCGATCTTTTTCAGCAGAGCCCCGTTTCCTTTCCGGCGGACCAGGTCGAACACCAGCCAGTCCTCCAACCCGGCGCGAAACGCCTTCCAGCGGCGGCTCGGCACATTTTCATTATGCCGGGCAGGATAGACGGTCACGGCGGAAGCCGTCTTTCCCCGGAAATCATCCCACGGCACGCCCCATCTGTCACTGCCGGGCATCCAGAGGCTCGTCCAGTAACCGATGCCGTTCAAATTCAGACGCCATGCGACGTGCCCCATGTTCCGGTACCAGTTCGGGCGGAGTCTTTTCTGAATCACCGGGCACCAGTAGGCGGAAATGAATTTCAGGTGAGGACGCGCCATCTCCATTACCTCCTGACGCCGGAGAAAACCGGCATTGAACTGCATATATTCACAGTATTTTCCATCGACGGTAAGACGTTTGATTTCTTCCTTGCTCTTAACGGGGTCCGCATAAATCAGGATCTTCGGGTCGGCGGCTTTGGCGGCTTTGGCATGGGCATGGAAAACATCTCCGGTATTTTCATCCAGCGGATAAAGCGCATACTCGCTGTAATCGAATCCCATTTCCTGCATGTGGGCAGCCAGCGCTTTGACAAAATTTCCGTATGCCTTCGCTCCCGCCGCACTCCGGATATCCGGCGCATTCTTCGTATTCGGAGCGGCGCACCGCAACAGCAGTATCCCCTTTCCTTTCAGGAATTTCAACATCGGGTCCAGTTTTGAAAAATCGGGTATTCCCACTAAATTGCCCTCGGCATCGGCTTTCCACGGAGCCATTTCCAGGACATGAAAGTTGTTGACATAATGATCCTGAAGTTCGGCAAGCAGATTGTCCCGTTCCTTTCCAGAAGACCGCCTCAGACTGCAATCCCATGTCATGACCTGCAGGGGATGACGCGACGGCAGGCTCTGTGCAATCACATCAAGGGAAATTTCCCGCGATACGGCGCTGTTGTCTTTCAGATTGACCGCCGTCACGAGACCGCGGCAGGTTCCCGCTTTTCCGTTCCGCGTATCAAATTCAAGGAAAATCTGCCGGTTCTCTCCGGGGGGAACGGCAACCACTCCGTCTTTTGAGAGTTCCGGCAGGACGTCGGCGGGGAGCTGCCCCAAACGGGCGCGGATATGAACCGCTTCGCGCAGCGTCACTTTCAATCCGGCAAAGCCTGACGCCGTAATCCTGCAGTACATTGTCGTCTGCGTCGGATTATACAGACTCAGCGCCGCAAGTCCGAATTCTCTGTGAAACAAATTCAAATGGATCTTCGGCGTTCCGGCAATCCGTCCCTGAACCGGATAATAGCTTTCCAGCGGATCCGCAACCGCCGTCAGTTCCGGCGCGGCGGCAAATCCCTGCCATACGGCGATAAGCGCCGCCCCCAGCAACCAGTGTTTCATCACTTTACCTCCTGTCACTATTTTATTCATTTGAACCATCGAAAGGATAAGAATTCCAAATTGAACCTAAATTGAGATAGGTGCCATACGTTGCATTGTATTGAAGATCCGCATTATAACGTTGCCGTGATACAGTCCCTGAATGCCCGTCCACAAAAAATACATTCATACTCAGGTTATGCGGAAACCATACACCGCCATTATCGCCCGTCATCGGCGCCTCAATCAGAGAAGCCATTTTACTTGCCTGTTTCATACTGCTTAATTTGAAATAGCCGTAATTTCCTGTGGCTTTACTCCATGAATCCTCACTATAAGGAGCGGCATTTGCTTTTTTTACAAGTCTGTGATTCGGCATGAACGGCTGTCCCAGACGTGGAACCGGCTGTCTTCCGGGACAGGTCATCAGACCGATCATGACATCATTCTGCTGATATTTCCAGTTGATGTATCCAAGATAAACCTGACCGGCATAAGTGGGGCCGCTGTAAGTCCCGTCGGTTCCTTTCTTTCCGAGAACGGCAGTATAACGCGGCCCTTTCCATTCACCGGAGGCAGCTCCCACCCGGTCACGCGAAATCATCCAGTCATTGTAGTCCGTTGCATAAGAGATCATCGCCAAACCAAGCTGACGCTCGTTGCTGCGGCAACTGACCGCCTGCGCCTTCTTCCGCGCCGCCCCGAGAGCCGGCATAAGCATTGCCGCCAGAATCGCGATGATCGCAATCACGATCAGCAACTCGATCAAGGTGAAAACACTTCTTTTCCTCATTTGAGTTTCTCCTTCTTTTCTTTTATATTATGATACAACATGAGCCTCACCTACCGATTCGCGAACGATCAACGGAGCCTGCAACACCCGGTCCAACTGATGGACGGGCATGGAACGCCGCCAGCTCTCCGCAATCATCTCCACCGCCGCGCGCCCCGTCTGAAGCCAGGGATGGCGGACGGAGGCAAGCCCCGGAAACAAACCGGTGTCGCCATACCCGATCACGGAGACATCCTGCGGAATCTTCAAACCCGTTTCCCTTACAATTTCAACCATCCGCTGCGCCTCCTGATCATTCGCACAGAGAAGCGCAGTCGGGCGCTCCGGCAGGCTCAGGAGCCGTTTCAGCCACGGAATCACCTCCGAAGCGCCGCGTTCCGCCTCAAAAACAAAATCATCATGCAGAGGCACACGGGAGCGGACAGCCTTGCAGAGAAGCGGAATCCGGTCGTAAGTCTGGAGCTGGAAAATCCTGCGCTTCGGGATTTTCGGCCCGCATACCGCAAAACGGCGGTGCCCAAGTTCATACAGAGTATCAACCGCCGCCTGAAAGCCGGACTCCATGTCCACTTTCACGATCCCGAGATGTTCCTGAAAACGGTGCCCGCTGATAAATACCTGCGGCAGAGAATGTTCCGCAAGCAGAATTTCAAAAGCCTTCTCATGGGAATGCCGGCTGTCCTCCCCCAGATACACCAGACCGTTCAGCTTGGACAGCATCTTTTTCAGCCAGCCGCTCAGCCGTTCCACCTCATCGTCCTCCGAAGGAAGCGGCACGATCATTGCGGCAAAACCAAGTTCCGCAGCTCCGTCCATAATCCCCGCAACCGTTTTCAGCGCCGTTCCCGTCTCCTGTTTCAACAGATTTTCCATGCGCTCCGGCAAAACCACGCCGATCGCGGAAAGAGATTCGGAGGCATTGCGCCGGACAAACTCCTCAGTCACTTCCAGAATGCGCCCTCCGGGAGTCCGCCGGATGACCTCCCCCTCCTCCAGCACCGCATACGCCTTGCGCACCGTGTCCCGGTTCAGGTTCAGACTCTGCGCCAGAGCCAGAATGGACGGCACCACTGTTTTCGCCGGAACGCGGCATTGCCTCAGCTCACGCATGATCCCTTCGGACAGTTGGTGGTGCAGCGGCACCGGAGAATCCGGCTCCAGCGTCACATGAGGCTCAAAAATCCGTTTCATTTTACTCTGTATCATGGCTCCGACACTAAATTAAATTTATTGTATATTAGATTATACAATAAAATATTAAAATTGTCAAGACCCTGAAATGGAAAAAACAGAAAAATTCTCTGCCATTCCCGCCTTTTGGATACTTCCGCCAAAAGACATGTAAAAAAAGCCGGAAAAGCATTGGAGAATTTTGCGGGAACATGCTACGGTATATGGAAAATCACTCTTGAAAACAGGACAGGTAAGGAATCAACAATGAAATTCTGCATTATCGGCTCGCGCGGTCATATCGGTTACGTGTTTCAAAGCATCGGGAAAGTTCCGGGAATCACTCTTGACGGCATTTCATCCGGTTGCGAGGACGATCCGGCGCGCCTTGTGCGGTCTTCGGCGGATGCAGGTTTCACGCCGGAACTCTATTCCGACTGGCGCCAGATGCTGGACCGGCTCTCCCCCGGTCTTGTCGCAGTGGACGGCCCGTTCGACAAACATGCGGAAATGGCGGCGTATGCGCTTGAGCGCGGCATCCATGTATTCTGCGAAAAACCGATCGCCCTGACCTTGACGGATCTGGACAGAATCATGGCGGCGCAGAAACGTTCCGGCTGCCGCATCATTTCGATGGTGGGGCTGCGCTATCAGGCGGACTTTCAATATGCCCTGCAACTGGTCCGTGCCGGAGCGGTCGGCAAAGTCAAGATGGTCAGGGCGCAGAAATCCTACCGGCTGGGAACACGCCCGGAATACTACCGGCGCAGAGAGAGCTACGGCGGCACGATCCCGTGGGTCGGAAGCCACGCGATCGACTGGATCATGGCATTTGCCGGAAGCGCTTTCCGGCAGGTCTATGCCACACAGACAGCCGAAGATAATTTCGGAAACGGCGATCTGGAAATCGCCTGCCAGTGCCTGTTCGTCATGAAAAACGGCGTGCAGGGGCAGGCGTCGATTGATTTTCTGCGCCCCGCGGCGGCGCCGTCGCACGGAGACGACCGGGTCCGGGTAGCGGGAACCGAAGGCATACTGGAAGTCATCGGAGGCAAAGTGATTCTGATCGACAAGGACGGCAGGCGTGAGCTCCCCGTCCCTCCGCCGGAACGGGAACTGTTCTCCGATTTTGCAAACAGCCTGACCGGAAAAAGCCGCTGTCTCGTCACGGAATCCGAAACTTTCGAGCTGACCCGCGCATGTCTGCTGGCAAGGGAATCCGCCGATACAGGAAAGGTCATTGAATTCTGAAAAAGATTACCGTTCCCGGCAGCCTGCGTTCCGCGACTTGAAAAAACGGCAGGGACAAGATATATTCCCATTTTTCAACATGAAACGGGAAGTGCCATGACAGTCAACAGTTACCTTACGGAACAGGAGAAGTCAATTCTGGAACACGCTGTGATCGGAATCGCGGGCGCGGGCGGTCTCGGTTCCAACTGCGCAATGCACCTGGTTCGCAGCGGCGTCAGAAAATTTGTCATTGCGGACTTCGACACGGTCAGTGCGGGCAACCTGAACCGACAGTTTTTCTTTACGGATCAGATCGGGCGTTCCAAAGTGGAGGCGCTGGCGGAAAATCTGCGCAGGATCGAACCGTCTCTGGAGCTGGAACTGCATTCATGCCGCCTGACTGCGGAAAATATGCCCGCTATCTTCTCCGGCTGCGATATCGTCGTGGAATGTTTCGACGACCCGGACTCCAAAATGACGCTGATCCGCCTCATGTCCGAAAACGGCAGAACAGTCGTTGCGGCAAGCGGAATTGCGGGCTGGGGGAAAAGCAATGCCGTCAAACTGCGCAAGGTCGGGGGGAACTGTTACCTTGTCGGCGATCTCTCCTCCGGCATCGCCGAAAATCTGCCTCCGTTCTCCCCGCGGGTCGGCATCGCGGCGGCGGTTCAGGCAAATACCGTCCTCTCAATCCTGCTGGAAGTGGAGCCGTAACAACATGCTGTGCAAACTGATCCATTTCTCCGACACCCATGAAATCGCCACGCTGGAACACTGGCACGCCTGTTTCGACAAACGGCTCATCGGTTTTTTCAACAGCAATGTCATCCGCAAGTCGCGCTATGACAGAGCGCTGATCGCGCCCGCAGTCGAAATGATGCTGGCGGAAAAGCCGGATGCAATCCTTTTTACCGGTGACGCCACAAGCTGCGGACAGCCCGGTGAATTCGCGCGGGTTCTGCCGCTTTTCGAGCCGCTCCTGAAAAGCTCCATCCCGTTCATCTACACTCCGGGAAACCATGACGCCTACGTAAAAGACCGCGCATGCAGAGAAGCTCTCCGGCAGTTCTGCCTTGCCATGACCCGCGGTCAATATGAACCGGCGGACTATCCGTATGCCGCCGAGCTGGAACATTTCCGCATCGTCGCATTGAACTGTTCGCGCCCGACTCTGCCGGTCTCCTCCTGCGGCTACATGCAGAAAAAGACCAGAGAGTTCCTGAAACGGGAGGCGGAACGACTCAAGACAAAGCCGTTGATCTGCGCCGGGCACTTCCCCATTCTGGAGCGGATGCCGATCCGCCGCGCCCGCCACCGCCTGTATGGGGGAGCCGTCGCCGCGGAAATGATCCGCGACGGAGTCATCGACCTCTCGCTCTGCGGACACGTCCACAAGCCCTATGAGATTTTGAACGCCTCCGGGCGCGGCGAGATCTCCGCCGGCTCCCTGACAAAATATGGTTTCTACTCCCGCATCCTCTATGATACGGAACGCGACGTCTTCACTCTGGAACGTGTTCCGGTGAAAAAGGGTTAAGCATTCCGATCCCCCGGCAGATGTTTTCTTCAGTCTTTTGCATCTTTTTCCTTTTTCCGACTGGCAGGAAGTCATTTCCGGATATAAATTAAAAGTGAATTCAGATCATAGAAATAAGGAATCCCATGATGAATGACAGACTGAAAAAGCTTCTGAGCGAAAAAACGGTGATCTTCGACGGAGCGATCGGCACCGAGATTTATAAGAAAAACTTCTTCGTCAACACCTCTTATGAGAGTCTCTGCCTGAACAATCCCAAGGTCATCCGGGAAATTCACCTGTCCTACAAGGACGCGGGGGCGGAGGTTCTGACCACCAACTCGTTCGGGGCGAACTTCAACACTCTGAACAAGTTCCTGCTGGGAGACAAGGTGGGCGAGATCAACCGCGCGGCGGTCAGAATCGCGAAAGAGGTCGCCGGAGAAGAACTGCTTGTGGCGGCGTCCGTCGGTCCCGCAGGCGATATCCCGAACGGAAGCGCATGGGACGTCAACCGGATCGCCGCGATCCTCATGGAGCAGATTGCGGCGCTTGCCGCGGAAGAACCGGATTTCATTCTCTTTGAATCTCTCGGAGGCGCACGCGATCTTCAGGCGGCGCTTCTCGCAATGGAACTCTGCCCCGATATGCCGTTCGTGACGAGCTTCGCGCTCAACCGTGATGCGGAGTCCAGAACCGGAGACTCTCCGGCACGTCTTCTGACCATCATTGACGAAGCCAAGTTCAAACCGGTCGCCGTCGGGCTCAACTGCGGGATCGGTCCGGAGGGAATGCTCAATGCACTGGAAATTCTGATGCCGCTCTGCCATCTTCCGGTCATTGCACAGCCGAATGCGGGATGCCCCAAGAGTGTGGACAACCGCATGATTTATATGTGCAGTCCCGAATATTTCACAACATACGCGATGCGTTTTGCCGCACTCGGCGTTCACGGCGTCGGCGGATGCTGCGGCACAGGCCCCGAACACATCAGGGACATGGCGCGGAGCATCAATCCGCTGAACAAGGCGGCACACAACACGGGCAGACTGGTCGTCACGGAGGCGGCGTTGCCGGAAAAGACGCCGGTCCCGATGAAGGAGAAATCCCGTTTCGCCGCAAAACTCGCTACGGGACAATGGGTTACGAACGTGGAAATCGTCCCGCCGCAGGGCTATCTTCTTGAAAAAACCATTGAGAAGGCGAAACAGTGCCGGGACGCCGGATTCGATGCAATCAATATTCCGGACGGACCGCGCGCAAGTTCACGCGTATCTCCGCTGGTGACGGCATTCAAAATCCAGTCGGAAGCCGGAATCGAAGCGATTCTGCACTTCTGCTGCCGTGATAAAAATCTGATCGGGATGCAGGCGGATCTGCTGGGCTGTGCCGCAATGGGAATTCATAACATCCTGTTCATCACGGGCGACCCGCCGAAGCTCGGCGACTACCCGTTCGCGTCCGGCGTATTCGATATGGACTCCATCGGCATGGCACGGATTCAAAGCCGCCTGAACCGCGGTATCGACCTCGGCGGCAAGGCGATTGACACCGTCACACAGGCGTTGATCGGAGTCGGCGCAGACCCCAATGCAATTGACATGAAGCGGGAAATCCGCAGGACACGCGAAAAGATTGAGGCGGGAGCTGAGTTTCTGATTACCCAGCCGGTATTCGATACAGCGCCCCTGCTCCGTTTCATCGATGCGGTTCCCGGACTTTCCGATCTGCCCGTCATTGCCGGAATCTGGCCGCTCGCCAGCTATCGCAACGCCGAGTTCATGCGCAACGAAGTCCCCGGTGTGACCGTCCCCGATTCCATTATGGAGCGCATGGCAAAAGGCAAGACCAAAGAGGAACAGCGTGCCGAGGGAATCCGGATCGCACGGGAAGCCGTGGCTTCGATCCGCGATAAAGTCGCCGGAGTTCAGGTCAGCGCCCCCTTCGGCAACGTCCAGACAGCAATCGCAGTCATCCAGAAAACCTGAGAAACAGATAGCGAGATTGCGAGATTGCGAGATTGCGAAGTTGCTTGTGTGTGATTTCTGCTATTGTGGGCTGTCTGGTGAAAGAGTGAAAGTCCTTGCAGTCTTTCCAGTCCTTAATAGCTTGATGCCCATAGCCTGAAAGTCTTGCGTTATCTCGCACTCTCGCAACTTCGCACTCTCGCTATCTCGCAATCTCGCAATCTCGCAATCTCGCAACTTCGCACTCTCGCACTCTCGCAATCTCGCAATCTCGCAATCTCGCTATCTCGCTATCTCGCTATCTCGCTATCCCTGGAGAAATAGTGGATTTTTTCATAAAAAAAGCGGGGAAAAGTTTTCCTTTCACAGAAAACATGCTATATTTTTTCATTATTTTATCAATATAAGCATAATTATGAAAGAAAAATCCGAAGGAATCAAAAAAACATGAAAGTACTGGTTATCAACTCGGGAAGTTCGTCGCTGAAATTCACTCTGTTTTCTATGGCGGACGGCGAAGAGAAAATGATCGCATCCGGGCAGGTCGAACGCGTCGGCAGCGATAAGCCCAATCTTATCTACAAGCGCCCCGACGGATTCAAGATCGAGGTTTCTCCGAAAGTCGCCAATCATGCGGATGCCCTCAAAGCAGTCTGCGGGGAACTCGTCAATCCCGACCACGGCGTGCTCAAGAGCCTATCCGAAGTCTCCGCGATCGGGCACCGTGTTCTTCACGGCGGCGAGAAAGTCACAATGCCGGTTCTTGTTACAAAAGAAGTCAAGGACATCATCCTCGAATGCTTCCCGCTCGGACCGCTTCACAATCCGGCAAACCTCACCGGCATCGAAGCCTGCGAGGAAATCTTCCCCGGCGTTCCGAACGTCGCGGTATTCGATACCCAGTTCCACCAGACCATGCCGCCGGAAGCCTATCTCTACGCCATTCCCTATGATTACTATAAGAAATACGGCATCCGTAAATACGGCTTCCACGGAACCAGCCATCACTTCGTCACGAATGCCACGGCGGAATTCCTCGGCAAGAAACTGGAAGACACCACGATCATCACCTGTCACCTCGGCAACGGATGCAGCATGGCGGCGGTCAAAAACGGCAAGGTCATTGATACGACGATGGGACTTACCCCGCTGGAAGGCCTCATGATGGGCACCAGAAGCGGCGACATGGACCCTGCCGCAGTCATCCGTCTTGTCCAGATCGGCAATACGCCGGATGAGGTCGATACGATCCTCAATAAGAAATCCGGGCTTCTCGGCATCGGCGGCATTGGAAGCGGCGACATGCGCGACATGCTTAATGCGGCATCCGAGGGCAATCAGCAGGCGGAACTCGCCATCAAAATGTTCGTCCGCAGAGTCGTCAAATACGTCGGTGCCTATTTTGTTCTTCTCGGCGGCGTGGATGCGCTTGTCTTTACCGGCGGCATCGGCGAATATTCCCTCCCGATCCGTGAAAAGATCGTCAGCGGGCTCGCCGCACTCAATGTCAAACTGGACCCGGAAAAGAACAAGGCATGTTTCGGCAAAAAAGGCATCATCTCCACAGACGACAGCGCGTGGAAGCTGCTTGTCATGCCGACCAATGAAGAGCTCATGATCGCACGCAATGTGCTGAGTGTGCTCGGCTCGAAGTAATCATTGCCGGACTTGAGGACCTGAAGACAGCGGAGACTGTGCTTCAGGTCTTTTTTTGCCATGAAAATATTCCGGCGTTCCTTGACAAGGTCTCACTCTCCCTTATTTTATCACCGAAACAGAATTGCTTCCGGAGGGATTGAACAATGCCGCAGAACAAGCTTGCCATGCCGCGCATCATGCGCCTGATCTCCATGATGAAGGAAAACCGTTTTCCGAATCATGCGCGTCTCGTCGCCGAAATGAAAAAACTGGACCCGGCAGGGACCTATCAGATTTCCCAGAAAACGGTCCAGCGGGATATACTCTATCTGAAAAATGAGTTCAAGGCACCCATCCGTTATGATAATGAAAAACGCGGATATTTCCTGACGAACCCGGAATGGACTCTGGATGTGCCGCTTCTTGAGGAAACGGATATGAAAGCGGCGGTGCTGGGGGCGCGCCTTGCCGAGACCCTCTTTCCCTCCCCCGTACGCGGCGAAGTCCGGCAGGCGGTGGATCATCTGCTCTCAGGAAATGAAAAAGGACTGGATGAGAATGCCTCCCTTCTCGCACTGGTCGCAACAGGGGCGCGCGTCCCGATCCAGCCGGAAATCTTCTCCGAAATCTTCAAGGCATGGCAGACGCATCACGCGGCGGAAATTCATTACAAGGGCGCCTCCTCGGAAACGCCGGAACCGATGCTGCTCGAACCTCATGTTCTGGTTTTTCATGACGGCATCTGGTATCTCAAGGCAAAACTTCTGGAACGCTCCGGCAGGGTATTGGCGGAAACACCGGTCCGCACGCTCGCCCTGCACAGGATTTCGGACGCAAGGCTCCATCCCGGCAACTTTCAACCGGACAGCGCCCTGATCCGGGAAAGCAATGCCGGAGATATCTTCCATCTGCCGAAAGTCCGGAATATCCGGATGCGCCTCACGGGAAGCGCCGTTACCTACGCAAGGGAAAATTTTTCAGGAGAATTCAAGGCGTTTCCGGACGGGTCCGCGGAACTCCTGATTCCATCCGCCGATGAATATAAGCTGCTTCAATTCATCTTCACCTCCGGCGGGGAAGCCCGTGCAACCGCTCCGGACGAGTTCAAAATGAAAGTTCGCAGCATCGCAGAAAAGATACTGAATGCGCATTTCTGAAAATGTTCCCTGTTTTTAAAAGAAAAACAGAAAAAATATATGGCTTTTTCCTGAAAATACAGCTTGCATTTCTTCGAGTCTGCCGTATAGTTACAGTCAGGAAGCAGGCAAACGAGCTCCGAATAAAAAATACATCAGGGCTGCAAAGCCTTAAAGTACATAGTAAGTTGGAGCAAATAATGTTCCCCTGCTTCCGTTTTTTTCATCTCATTCCGCCTGATTTTTATTTAACCTGAATCCCGTAAGTCTCATTGATTCCATTGATCAGCAGTCCCACGGCAATGCATGTCAGCAGAAGTCCCATCAAAGATTCAAGGGCATCCAGCGTCTTGCTGCCGAGCAAGCGGGCAATCTGCCTTCCGCAAAGCAGGATGACGGTCTGAACCAGCCATGCAAGGACAAGCGCCGCAAGACAGTTCGGGAATGTCGCGGACGGATTGCTGCCGCGGATCGTAACCAGAATCGCGATAATGCCGGGACCGCAGATCAGCGGAATCGCCAGCGGCACGATAAAAGGCTCCATGACACTCTGCACCTTTTCAGCGGAAGGAGCGGCGGGAAACACCATTTTGATTCCCATCAGGAGCAAAATCAATCCGCCGGCAATGCCGAGCGTCCCCGGAGCAATATGCATCAGCTCCATGAATGTGCGCCCGAGAGCCAGAGCAAGCGCCATCGCCCCCAGCGCAAGACAGGACTCTCTCAGAATCACACGGGAAAAACGTTCCGGCGGAATATTGCGCAGAGTCGCCATGAATACAGGCAGATTGCCGAACGGGTCCATCAGCATCACAAACAGAATTGCCGTCGAATAAATGAAAGTAAAATCCATAAACACTCTCCCTCGGATAGAAATGAAAAATATACATCTCCGCTTTCAGGAAGTCAAACAGAAAATCCTGCCGCGCAAAACCTGTGTTCCGCCTCCGGAAATTTCTCTTACTGAATCAGATACGGCTTGTCGTTTTCCGGACTACGGGATATTTTTCCGGCGGAAATCCGGGAAAGCAGTTTCGTAAGCTTTTCAATCGTAACCGGCTTCAGAATGATGGCATTGAAGTCATGCATGGAAAATGTCGTATTCGCCTCCGTGTCCGCAGTCAGGGCGACAAGCAGAATTTCTCCGCCCTGCGGTTTCCTGCGGATCTCCGCCGCAAGCTGCGCTCCGCTCATGCCGGGCATCCACATATCCGAAAGAATGATCTGCGGTGTGAACTCATTCAATACATGCAGAGCCTCCGCACCGGAAGAAGCCTGCCTGCTTTGAATGCCGAGACGTCTCAGCAACGCGCTGAGAACCTTCAGATTCATCGGCACATCATCCACCAGCAGAACGCGAAGATGGTCCTGACCGGCAGCAACCGTCTCCGGAACCGCCGCCGGCTCCTCCGCCTCCCTTGAGTAACGGACCGGATGCAGAGTAATCGTGAAACAACTGCCCCTGCCCACTTCACTCTCCACCTGCAGATCGCCGCCCATTTTCCGGACCAGGCGACTTGAAATGGAAAGTCCGAGCCCCGTCCCCTGATAGGCGCGGTCCCGCGACGCATTATCCTGAACAAACGGTTCGAAAATCCTCGTCCGCGACTCCTCGGAAATGCCGATTCCCGTATCGCGCACCCGGATCACCAGAGTTCCATGCGCCGCATCCTCCGGCTTGAATTCAGTTTCGAGCGCGATACTGCCTTTGTCCGTAAATTTGACGGCATTGCCGAGCAGATTCAGAAGCACCTGCCGCATCCTCTGGTTATCCAGATACAGCAACGGAAGATTGCCGGAATAAACCAGCCGGAAAACCAGATTTTTTTCCTTCGCCTTCTGCATGAAAATCGACTGCATTTCGGAACACAAGGTGGTAAAATCCATTTTTTCCGGAACGATTCTGACCTGTCCCGCCTCAATCTTGGAAAGATCCAGGATATCATTGATCAGACGAAGGAGAGCCGTTCCCGCAAAATGGATTGAACGCAGATACTCCATCTGCTCCTTTTCGGAAAGCCCGCGGTTCTGCAGAAGTTCGCTGAATCCGATCACGGCATTGAGCGGTGTCCGGATTTCATGACTCATCGTGGCAAGGAAGAAACTCTTCGCCCGATCGGCAGCCTGTGCATCGAACATCGCCTGCTTCAGCTTCTCCTGCTGGCGACAGGCATCCGTCATATCGACATAACTTTGCAGGACATTCACCATTTTGCCATTCTCGAAAAAGGGCAGAGTGGAAAGCTGGTAATTCCGTCCGTTGAGCACAGCCTCCTGAGTCTGCGGCAAACCGGTTTTCAAGGTACGTTCAACAGGGCATTTCCCGCGGCTCATCGAATGATTGCAGAATGTCTCAGGGCATGGGCGCTGAATGATTTCCGCTTCCGTCATGCCGACCAGTTTCTCCGCCGCAGGATTCACGCGGATGATCTTCCTCTCCGCATCGAACAGAACCAGCGGAATATTCAGAATATTGAAGATCATCTTCTTTTCGTATTCGCTCCGGGCAAGCTGGCGTGTACTGTCGGAACGTTCGATCAGCAGTTCTATCATGCGTGCAGCGGAATGCATGAGCCGGAGTCCCGGAGCCCCGAATGTGGCTCCATCCGTATATTCCGCTCCGATATGCCCCCAATACTTCCCTTTATGATGAATCGCAACACAGCACAATGCATTGGCTTTACGCCATGTCAGGTATTTCAGGATATCTCTGCGGAGCGGAGTGTCTTTCCTCTCCGCATCCGCCCGGTCAATGGAAAATTCCCCTTTCGTGAACAATGTTTCCTGAATTGTGGGATACTCTTCCATTTTCAGTTCGGCTATGCGCCGCCGCTTTGCCGTATCCTCCGTCCTGCCCCAGTTTTCGACCGTGGTGATGCGGGTACAACGCTCATCTCCGGCACGAAACAGAGAACAGGTGTTCGCCCCCAGCAAACGCCCGATATTGGCAAGCACATGTCTGAGCGCATCTTTGAAATCCGAGTAGAACAGCAGACTTTCCAGACAGGCGCTGACCGCTTTATCCTGCTCAATATAGAGCCGGAGCTGTTCATTGCTGGCAAGCAATTTGTTACGGCTGTTTTCCAGAGCAAGCTGCTGCTGATAATGCTCCGTCATATCAACAGACGCCTCGAATACGGACTCCACGTTGCCGTGACGGTCGAAAATCGGCTGGCAGGTCATATGGTAGCGGCGACCCCGGTTCTCGACATCGCGGTGAACCGTCTCGCCCGTTTCCATAACCTGGCGGAACGGACACCATTCCGGCGGTTCGTCACAGCCGCAGAGCGCCTGATAACATTTTCTGCCGATGATGTCCTGCGGGGTTGCTCCCGACATCATTGCCGCTGCGGCGGCATTGGCTTTCATGATGGAACAGTCCTTGTCGAACATGGCGATCGGAATCGTAATATTGTCAATGATCTGCTTCTGCAGCGACATGCTTTCTGCTGCAAGCTCCATCTGCCGGTTCCGTTCCAGGGCAAGCATGAACAGATTGCTGGCACTGCGGAGCGTTTCCTTGTCCGCCTCCGTAATCTCATGCCGCCGGCGGACATAACTGATCCCGATAACACCCCAGAACTGTCCGTTGTCCCAGATACTGCAAAGCAGCAACGATTTCATATCAACGGATCTTTCAGGGAAATGCTCCGCCAGCTCCCGAAACACTTCCGGCGCCTGCCGCAGATCACTGACGGCAATTTCTTTTTCGTTGAGGATACTCTGATAAATGCCGTCCACTTTATTCAGGTCAAACTTCCGGAAGGACTTCAACTGTGACGGAATCCCTTCGCGCAGCCACTCATAGGCGGTGTCGATGGTGTGCTGCGGTTCGTGACAGCGGACCACATAACAGCGGTCGGCATCGCAGTTTTCACCGACGGCTTTGAGAATCGTATTGATCGTCTTATCCAGATCGTTTTCGATTGTGATCGTCTGAAGACAATGATTCAGCATTTTCTCATTTCTGATATGATCGTTCAAGCGCTGAATCAGTTTGTTCTTCTCTTTCTCCAAAGCCCATTCTTTGGTAATGTCCATGCAGAGACCGAGCAGGAATGTCTTGCCCGGTTCCGGCGTGAACGGTATCTTGTGAGTGTTGCAGACGACCTCCGTACCGCGAACCGTCGGCAGGACCTCGACAAATGAAATTTCCTTTCCGCCGGATATGGTCCTGCGGTCCTCCTCGATAAACTTTTCCCGGCATCCCGGGTAAATGTCAATCTCCCTGTCCGTCCTGCCCAAAACACGGGCTCCCGGTATTCCTGAAATTTTTTCCAGCGCTTTGTTCCAGATCAGGTAACGGAAATCATCGGCGGGGTCTTTCAGAATGACGCCCGCGGGAATATTGTCAAGAACCGCCTGAAGCAGTTTGCGGGCATCCTCCTCCTTGCGCTTGGCCTGTTCCAGCTCCGTGACTTCCGTAGCCATCCCCACCAGCAGAAGCCTGCCGTCCGTCTGCCTGACGATCCCCTTGACCCCGTGGAGATAACGTATGCTGCCGTCCGGTTCCTTTATGGTCTCCAGAGATTCGATGTTCTTCCCCGCCCGAAGCGCCTCCTCATCATCCCGCCTGAAACGTTTTACAAACTCATGTTCACCGAATATTTCAAAATCGGTCTTGCCGACCATGTCCTCCGGAGTCTGCTTCAGAAAACCGGCAAAAGTGCGGTTCGCAACCAGATAGCGGAAATCGTCGGAAGCGTCTTTGATGAAAACAAGACAAGGCAGCGTCTCGACCAGCGCTTTCAACAACGCGTTGGTATCGTTATATTTCCGCTCTTTTTCGGCAATTGCCGTCACATTCTGGATCGTGCCGAAAATCCGCGGAGTGTCCGAGTCAGGATTCCGCCAGAGTGTGGCGGACATACGGTAATGCTGCATCGTGCCGTCATAATTGGAGCGATAGGTGAGATCGATCTCTTTTTTGGAGCCGTTGCGTAACTGGTTCCATTCCCGGTAAAACATCTCGCGGTCCTCTTCAAAAACCCAGCGGCGGGGGGAAACCGGCCTGCCGTCTGCTTCATGCCTCCAGTTCGATCCGGTCTGCGTATTGAGATCCGAACCATCCAGATTGCAGTTGAAGTAAGAAAGATTGACCCAGTCCGTAACCTGCTGCAAAGTCCTGAGCATCGCCGCATTCTGCGCCTTCTGCTCCTGTTCGCCGGTGACATCGCGGAACACCAGAACCACACCGGTCACAGCTCCGGCGGTATTGCGTATCGGAGCGGCGCTGGCGGAAATGTGGTAACGAATCCCGTTCAAGGCAATCAGATCAATATGATCCACCAGTTCAACAATCTCCCCGGTGCGCAAAGCCTCCTCCACAGGCGAAACGGCATGTTCTCCCGTATAGCCGCTGACGATATGAAAAACCTCCGCCAGCTTCTTGCCTGCCACATCCTCCGGGCAGGCTGTCAGTTTGACGGCGACCGGATTGATCAGGGTTATACGGGACTCAGGGTCCGTGGCAATGACAGCGTCGCCAATGGAATTCAGTGTCGTGCGGAACCGTTCGGCAATGGCATTCAGCTGCCGGTAGTGCTTCCTCTGTTCCTGTTCCCTTTCACGGGTCACGGCGCGGAAACGCACCATATTGATCGTCACGAGAACCAGCAGCAGGCATATGATCAGGAAAAGCGCCGCGGCGACGATGATATGAATATGGTAGACCTTCCAGAATGTCACAGGCTCATTCAGCAGGATGGCAGCAGGCGGAAAACGTTCCGGGTAAAGGTTGACGCGGTGAAGCTGGTACACATCAATGATCGGGGAATTCTTTGCAGTCCGGAACGGCAGGGAGGCAGCAGGAGCGCCTTTGAGAATCTGCGCGGCAATATCGGCGGCTTCCTGTCCCTGCTGCTGCCCGACCGCCATGACACCGCCCACCATGCCGTCCTGCAGCCACGAGTCCACGGTGCAGAATACAGGAGCGCGGCTGACCGTGGCGATCTGACTGCCTGTCCCGCGCAGAGCGACATGATCATTGATTCCGATTCTGTACCAGCCGGTATAAATGACAATTGCGTTTTTCGGCTGGTCCGCGAGGAACTCAAGCAACTGTTGTGTATCGTATTGCTCCCCGTTCAAAATCTTCAACGGGGGAAGTGTTTTCTGAACAATGGCTCTCCGTATATCAACGGCGATCCTTTTTCCCGCGTCTCCCTTGTCCACAATGACAAAAATTTTCTCCGGAGCACCGTTCAGACACGCCTCGGCAAGCCGCAGGGTTCCTTCGATATCGGTCTTCTGGACCAGGACGGTGGAATTCGGGAAGTCCTTCCTGACCGCGGGGTCCGAATTGATCCATCCAGAGAACAGAATCTGCTGTTTTGCCGGAATCTCTCCTGCACAGGCACGAAACAGATCAATTCCATCGTCGCCGGAAACAACGACAAGGTCAAAAAAACCCTGCCGTATCTTCCTTACCGCTTTTTCCAACTTCGTTTTCTCCTGATGCCCCTCTCGCAGAAGATCAAGATAAACGACATCAACCTCCGTATTGGGCGCCAGATGCTCCATACGGTTCAGGAACCCCTGCGTCACCTGATTCGTCCAGCGGAATGTATTGTGATAGGACTGGATCAGCAGAACGCGTTTCGATTCCTGCAGTTTATCTGCATAAAGAAGCGTCGCTCCGAAAATGAAAAAAACAAGAGACAAAAATCTCACTGTTTTTGCAAAGCTGTATTCCGTCATATTCACCGGCCGCCGCCATTTAAAGATGCGTATTATAATAGATCAAATATTCGTAATTTACATGAAAAAACATGGAATGCAATAATATGCATCAAAATATACGGGATATCCTTTCCCCGAAGATCCGGCACGGCTCAGATGCAAAAGAACAAAAAGACGGAAAGGCGAAAAGTGGACTCTTTCCCTTTCAGACACTCATTCTGCTGTGAAAAACTTGTAAATCGTCCCGGTTCGCAGTATATTATCCCCTTATGCTTTAACGAAAGGGAGTATGAAATGTCAATCACGACAATCGATCATGACAACTGTGTAAATGCCAACCTTCGCAGAATGATGAAGCGGGGCAGCGAATTCCTGAATGTGAAATATCCGGTCATCTGCGGAGCCATGACCTGGGTCTCCGATCCGAAACTTGTTTCCATGGTCTGCAACAACGGCTGTTTCGCCTGTATCGCCGGAGGCAATGCGCCGGTCGGGGTGCTCCGTTCCCAGGTCGAAGAAACCAGAACGCTGACGGACAAACCCTTTGCGGTCAATCTGGTCACTGTCGCACCCGCTTACCAGGAACAGCTTGCCGCCCTTCCCGACATGCCGGTTGATTACGTCTTTTTCGCGGGCTCCATTCCGAAAGAAAAAGAGGTCGCCATCGCCAAGAACGCCGGCAAGAAGACCATCTGCTTTGCCTCCACGCTTTCCATTGCCGAACGCATGATCCGTTTCGGGGCGGACGCAATCATGCTCGAAGGCAGTGAAGCCGGCGGACACATCGGACACGTCTCCGCGATGGTTCTGATCCAGCAGCTTCTGTTCAAATTCGGCGATCAGATTCCGGTATTCGTCGCAGGCGGCATCGCCACGGGTAAAATGATGGCGCACGCACTGCTCATGGGAGCCGCCGGTGTTCAGATCGGAACCCGTTTCGTCATGACGGACGAATGTTCCGCACACGCGAAATTCAAGGATGCGTTCATGCATGCCAACGCCCGCGACGCCATTGCGACGCCGCAATTCGATTCCCGTCTTCCGGTCGTCGCCGTCCGCGCGCTCAAAAACAAAGGGCACGATACGTTCTCCAAACTCCAGCTTGAGCTTCTCAAAAAACTGGAGGAAGGCACGATTCACAGACAGGAAGCCCAGATGGAAGTGGAAAAATTCTGGATGGGAGCTCTCCGCCGCGCCGTTGTCGAAGGCGATGTGGAAACAGGCTCTCTGATGGCAGGCCAGTCTGTCGGGCTCATGGACAAGGTCGTTCCGGTCAAGAATCTGATCGACGAGCTTCTTTCGGACGCATCCGCAGAGCTTGACCAGGTCAAAGCCAAACTTTCCTGATTTCCGAATCCGCATCAGAATACCGGCGCCTTCTCCGGGTGCCGGTATTTTTTTACATACGGGACTTCAACACTCATGATTGAATACAGAATGCCGCATGTCAATGAAATCAACCGGGAATTGTTCCGGCATTTCAAACGGCATCAGGCAGTTACGAAATGCTGGCGGAAGATCAGCGGCGTCTGGTGCATAAAAGACATTGCATTTACGGATGAATGGACGGAAAGAGACTATGCGTTTCTGGTTTCCTGCCTGAAAAATACAGTACAGACGGGCGGAATGGTGTCGGGAGCATTCTTTCTGGAACAACTGAAAGGTTTTGTTTCCGTGGAATCCGCCTTATTCGGCAGAAACAAGGAATATCTGGATCTGTCCAGCATTCATGTATCGGAAGATATGCGAGGCAGAGGAATCGGCAGGGAGTTATTCCGCATTGCGAAAAACTGGGCAAAGCAGCATGGTGCGAAGAAACTGTATATTTCCGCGCACTCCGCAGTGGAAAGCCAGGCATTCTACCGTGCGATGGGTTGTGTGGAAGCACAGGAATACAACCCGGAGCATGTGGCAAAAGAGCCTTGCGACTGCCAACTGGAATGTACTGTCTGAAACAGCAATATCAAATTGAAAAATATCGAATCTGGTTCAAATTGCCGGGGGGATTCATGATGCGAAAGCCTGTTTGCCTGTCTTGTACATCTTTTCGGTGCGGCAATTCCGCAATATAACAAAAACGGGGCTCTGCAACGAGCCCCTCAAAAACAGATTTCTCAAAGTTCCGGCGCGGAACTCTTATTTAATCACCAGGTTCAGCATTTTTTCCGTCGCTACGACGGCGGCGGTAAGCTGGTCGCTGTCGACTCCGGTCGTAGTCAGGGTGCGCTCCGGCATCTCCCAACTGATCGTAGTCTCGACCAGTGCGTCGGTCTTGCCTCCCGGCGGAATTCTCACCTCATAATCGGCAAGTTTCGGGAACGTAATCCCGCGTTTTTTCAACAGCTTGCGCAACGCCTTCACAAATGCGTCGTAACCACCGTCTCCGGAAGCTTTTTCCGTGATCTTTTCGCCGTCGAGCTCAATCGTGACCACCGCTTTCGGCGTGCATTTCAGACTGCTTTCAATCTGATAGTCCACGACTTTCACACGACCGGTGATCGGCGTACGCAGAACGCTGGCAATGATAAACGGAAGATCCGACGGCGTAACCTGTTTCTTCTTGTCACCGAGGCGAACCACCTCCTGAAGCACCTTTGCGCGCACTTCGGGAGCCAGTTCCGCCATCCCCATGATCTGAAGATTCTGGTCAAGGGAAGCCTTGCCGGAAAGTTTGCCGAGCGCATAATTCCGCTTGCGCCCGAAACGCTCCGGCAGCAGACGGTTCGCATACAGATTCCCCTTCTTGTCGCCATCCGCATGAACGCCGCAGGTCTGCGTGAACACATCGGTACCGATCACCGGGGTATTCCAGGAATAACGCTTGCCGGAAATCGTCTGGACAAGCTCGGACGCATGTTGAAGTTCCTTTTCGGGAACCCGTGTCGTGCGATCCGAATGATCGTTGATCACAACCACCAGCTGCGCAAGCTGCTGATTGCCGGTACGCTCGCCGAGACCGTTCACCGTTACATGGATGCCGTTGACTCCCGCTTTGACGGCGGCAAGGCTGTTCGCCGTCACAAGCCCGTAGTCATTGTGTCCGTGGAAATCAAGACGGGCATCGGGAAACGCGGCATACATCCAGTCGAGATAACGCGTCACCTCATCCGGCGTCATAATGCCGAGCGTATCGGGCAGCATGATCCGTTCCAGCGGCATATTCTTGAGAGCATTCATGAAAGAATAGACATAATGGAATGAATGCGCCATCCCGTTGGACCAGTCCTCCAGGTAGAGATTGACGTCCAGTCCGAGTTTGTGCGCATTCTCAATCTCGCGGCAGACCTCGTCGAAATGCTGCTGCGGCTCTTTGCGGAGCTGAACGCGGCAATGATTTTCCGAACCTTTCGCAAGGAGATTCAGAACCTTGCCGCCGGCATCTCTGATCCATGCGGCGGATTTTCCCCCGTCAACGAATCCGAGGATTTCCATCCGGTCGACGCATCCGCGGTGTTCCGCCCATTTCAGGATCGCGGCAAGCGCCTCGCGCTCTCCGTCGGATACCCGTGCGGACCCGATTTCAAGCCGGTCTATACGCAGGTGAGAAATGAGAATCCGGGCGATCTCAAATTTTTCTGCGGGAGTAAAAGCGACGCCGGGCGTCTGCTCCCCGTCACGCAGCGTTGTATCGAGCAATTCGACATAGCGTCCGTTTCTGGTTTGAGTTTTCATTTCTGCCTGTCTTTCTTTTCTGTTAAAAAATAAAAAGGAGAGCCAATTTCAAAAAGCTTGGCTTTTTTCTGTTAATAACTCATATTCTCATGCATCAAGTCCATCTTGACGCATCCGAAACGACTTTTTTCTCAAAAAGCCGTAAAAAATCAAGTTTCTGTGCGTGAAGCTCCTTTCCCACTTACCACGGGAATTACTGATTTTCAATTTTGAAGTTATCTCGCCTTATCAAATCAATTTATTACAGTTGAAAATCACGATTGAAAAAATATTGCTCCATCTGTGATGAAATCAGTTTCGGCCCCAAAATCTTTTTCAGAAGGAATCCGTCCAAAGGTAGTTCCGGACCTAAAAATTTCAACGCTTCGGCTGGTACTCCTGCAAGATTGCTCCAGTAGGCATTTTTAGTGTGGAAATTCTGCTTCCATCGTTCAACACAGTCCCATGCAGTCGGTGAAAAACGGGCAATGGCGCGATCGGCTTTCGCCATGGAATCTTCATCGCTGATTACAAAACAATCGGGAAGAAAATGATAGGCTTGCGCCACTCCTGTCTGAAAAGCGTAAACTTCCTGCGGATAACGAAATTCTGGATGCACATCCTTAACCATATTGGTTGCCGAGCGCAGTACCTGATGCGTAATATGCGCAACAAGACGATGATCCGCATGGCTGTCAAGCGGCCAATGCATCAGCACGATATCGGGAGCAAAATCAATCAGAAATTCTGCCATGCGGTCCATGATCTCAGCCTGAAAACGGTCGCACTGGGCCACGGGGTAATCCCAAATTGTTTTTTCGCATCCCAGTTCAGCCGCAGCGGCCTTTGCATCAGCAATGGTACGTGCTCGCCCGTCCCCCACCAGATTTCGGATGAAAGTCCAGTTCCAACCTCCGATCGGATTCAGGATATGCACTTTGCATCCCGCTGAAGTCAGGTTTGCGGCAATATTCGGAAACTCCGCCTCGACTTCTTCATGATGGGCTCCGACAATCAGAACTTTATACAACATACAAGTAGCAGCCTTTCATTCTTCATATGAGCCAGTTTCAAAACATTAGGAGCTTTAAAATACTTCAATGACGGCACTTTTACAAGTTCTTCAGAATTTTTTCAATTATGGAAATGCCTTTTTCAGTCATAATGCGTCCAGTGCCGCGGAAATGCGCCCGGCGGTTTTACGGCAGTTCAGAGCAATGCAGGCACGATGCTTCGGATTTGCCCGAACCGTCGGATACCAGCATCCGAGCACGCACTCCAGTTCACCGTCACGATACACGGGAACCGCCAGCGCGCGGCGACCATCCAAACCGACGCCCCGATTGTCGAACGCGATTCCGTCCCGCCGGATTCCGGCAAGCTTCGCGCGGAAACCGCTCCACGAGGTAACAGCGGGAAAAATTGAACCGGCAAACGGCTGAACCGACTCGTACCGTTCCAGCTCCTCCCCGGACATATGGGCAAGCATGACGCAGCCCGTTGCGGTATGCATCAGGTTCTCCGTCATGAGAGGTTCATTCAATTGCAGTTCGCGGCTGCTCTTCCGAGTCAGCAGGACAACCCGTTTTCCATCGGAATGCGTCACGATCAGGCAATTTTCATTGATTCTGCGAACCAGTTCTTCCAGAAAAGGCGCAGCCGTCTGCACAATATACTGCTTGTAGGCACCGGAACGCACCAGCAGGGACGGCGTCGGGCCGAGCCGGTATCCCCCCTGTTCCGCTGACTCCAGATACCCCAGTTTCACCATGCTGGAGACGATATTGGCACATGCGGACGGCGAAACTCCCAGCATCGCGGCAAGATCGCGCAGACGGCATGGCGCCTCATCATGCGCGGAGACATGATTCATGATCTTCGCAAAACGTTCCAGCACCTGAATCATCGGCACAGTCTCCTCCACATGTTCCGTTCCACCTGCGTCAGTTTCCCGCCGTTCAGGACAGTCTCAACATAATGATGAATTCCCCATTTGTCGAGGCGCGCACAGATCAGAATACGCATCCGGTTCAGAATGTTCAGCGGACGGCTGCTCCCGAAACAGCAGATCGTCAGCGGATTCTGCGGAATCCCTGCGAACTCGCTCAGGGCAAAACCGATCTTCTGCCTCAAATCTTCCGTCTCCTCTCCAATCCGCATCAGTGCGTTCAAAGCATTGACGGCATACTGCGCCGAACGACGCTCCTTCAGAATGCCGATCAGCAGATCGACGCTTTCCGCGTCTCCCATCCATCCGAGCAGATAGGCCGCGATTGCTCCGTATTCCTGACGATGCGGTTCACTGCGCGGAGTTTCCGTCCTGCGGGAATTCCGCTGTTCCGCCAGTTCACGCAGAATCCCCAGACAGGATTTCTCTTTCAGAAGCGCAAGAGCAAAAGCGGCATGGGCGCAGGCAGGACCGGGTTCTCCCAGCAATGTTTTCAGATACGCACGATTGCCCATACGGTATGCGGACCAGATCGCCTGCCCCGGCGCTCCTGACCGGAGTCCGTTCAGGATTTCCGCCTCCGTTTTCAACAGGAGCTTTTCATTTTCACCGCTGTAATCTCCGCAGGCAAGTTCCCCGGCAATCATCTGATACGGAACATCGCGGACATCGCAATGCCTTTTCACGGCGAGCGAAGCCATCACAGCCGCCGCCTCGCCGGTAAACTGCATACAGTCTTTCATGCGGACCGCCTGCGAGAGATTGTGATCCACCGCCAGCATCCGCCCTGCGACAAGAATTCCATGCAGTCCCTTCGGGATCAGTGCGCCGCGCGGAACCGGAATATGCAGAACCGTGCTCCACTGCATTGCAGCAACGCCCCACTGCATTGCGGTATCGTCTTCAAAACCGAGGTCCAGTGTATGGGTATCCCAGTTGGAGCGTTCCCATGCGACCGGCTCCGCTGCAAGCCTGCCGTGAATCACATCCTCCAGCGTCAGATTCTCCTCGCCGGCAATCAGCCGCCCTTCTCTGACGCAGAAGTGACCGGAAAAAAAGTCGATCCGGTTCTCCGCAGTGAAACGGTCCGGATACAACGCGGCGGACTGCCTTAAAATTTCATCCGTCAACTCGGAGGAGTCAGACGGATTCACATATCCCCCGTCTCCGAAGTTGATCAGTTGGGTATTGTCCGCAGAACGGGAATAGTTCAAGGTATAGGTCTGCGCCAAGCCATCCGATTCACGCCCGAAATGAAATGCGCCGCCGGCAAGAAAAACAACCTGCGCTTCGGCTGTCGCGTCGATCACATAACGGCACGCCGCACAATGTTCCCCGTCCGCATCATGCCAGAAGACGCCGTTCACGGTTGATTCATCACGCATCAGGACAGCCGTCAGGACAGCCTCATAGCAAATTTCAACTCCCGCCTTGAGCATCGTCTGTTCCAACTCGATTTTCTTGAGCTCCGCAGAAAAACAGTTTTTCCGCAGAATATAACCGGAACCGTTTTCACGCTCTTTGACGGCGGCATCGATCAAGGTATGCCGCCCGTGCCGGATCCCGTAATAATAATTCGTGACAAGCCCGCCGGTGCCGATTCCCCCGCAGCAATTGCTTCTTTCCACGACAAGCGTCTTCATTCCGTGTTCAGCGGCGACGATTGCGGCAATCGCCCCGGCGGTTCCGCCGCCTGCAACGATCACATCATATTCTTCATACGGTCCCGTCCACTCGCTCCGGACCGCTCTGCCATTGGATACCACGGAACGGATCACAGTTCCACCTCCCCTGAAAAACCGGCGTCCAGAGCGGCGGCGGCATGATTGAAACTCCCGGAAAACACCCGAATATGCCTCGGAGAAATCTTCTCCGCTTTTTTTCCTGCTTTCAGTTCAAACCGCATTGCGGTTCCCGTAATGCTCCAGTTGCCCGCTTCCGCCGGACGATTCCGCCAGAACTGTTCCAGATGGAGGCGTGCGTCCGGATAAGTGCAGTCTCCGGCAACGGGAAACCGGAGATATCCCTCTCCGGGGAATGCCCCCGGCATGAAACCGGCAATCTCCGGCGGAGCGGCATCCCCGCAGGCACGAACCGCCGCATTCAGCGATTTCCCGATCAGCTTTCCCTCCGGCAATGACCATGTGTCCGTAAAAGAAGCGGTCAGAAACTCGCACTCCCCTTCGGGAGCTGCCGCGCGAACCCGCAGATTCAAGCCATCCGGCTCCACGGAGATCACAGAATGATTCAGCCTGATCTCCAATCTTTTGTCGAGGATGAAACGACAAAGCGCCGGAATCAGCGCCGGCAGATGGAATGCCTTTCCGTTCAATGCTCCGCGTTCTTCCAGTTCCGAGCGGAAAGCCCGCGCCTGCACAGTCCTCAGGGGATGCGTCCAGAACCGTCCGGGATTGAATGTGTCGGCAAATTCGCCCCCCGGATGAATGCCCGGTTCCAGAATCAAGGTATCTCGCCCGCTCCGACATGCTGCGCCGATCCCGTAACAGGTCGCGCCGTAAATGATCTTCCGGTAACACTTCACAATAGAAAGCCTCCTCTTTATTCAATAATATTGAATATTACTTTATAATATTTAATATATCAGAACCCGTCTGAAAAATCAAGCGCTCGAAAAGCCCAACCGATGACGAAAATCCAAAACAGTATGGTGCAGGGCTTTGCCCTTGACCCGGGACGGGGTGTACTCCCCCCAGAGAATCAACTCATTATGCAATGCTTGCCGGAATACCACAGAACATCGCAACTGCATTTAAAAACAGAAAGCCCGCCTGAAACTCCATATTTCAGACGGGCGGTTCTTTTCACCGGAACAGTTATACGTTTTCCACGAATTCCCGATGGAGAACGATCTGCGCCTTCTTGAAGTCATCACGAGAAACAATGAACTGAATGTTCACCTGCCGCATGACCTGATCCAGGGCAAGCACGTTGATATCCGCTTCATACAGGGCTTTGGCGGCTTTGGCGAGAAATCCCGGAATCTTCATGTTGGTGCCGATCACCGAGACAACGGCAACAGGAGTCCCTGTGACTGTCGCATGAACGAACGCCTTGCGCATTTCCGCCATGCACGCCTCGATATTCTTGCTCTTCTGCGGAATATAATGCGTAATCGTATTGGCGTTGGTATTCTTCGCAATGTAATTGATTCCGTTGCGTGCAAGAAATTCGGTCAGCCTGTGGTCATAGCCGACGCCGCCGACCATTTCCGGGTCATGCACCTCAAGCGCAATCAGATCGCTGCGTCCGCAGATCATCTCCACGCGGGGCGCCGGGGAGATGTAGTCGCGGCTGATCAGGGTGCCGGGATGCTCCGGATCGAATGCGTTCTTGATGCGGATCGGAATATTCTTCATTTCCATCTCTTTCGCCGCCTTGGAATGAATCGCCTCCATATCCATGTCGGAAAGCTGATCGGCAATGTCGAAATTCGTATTGCCGATGATCTGCACTTTGTCGACTCCGATCAGTTTCGGGTCGCCCGTGGAAAGATGAAACTCCTTGTGAATAATGCCTTCCTTGGCGTCTGTGAGAACCGCAATCTTGCTGAATGTAATCTCGCTGTAACCGCGGTCAAAACGCTTCATGATGCCTTCGTCATATTTGACGTAGCCTGTCACGATCGGCATCTCCCGGTCGAATTCGATATCCTTGAACGCGGAAAGAATCGCTTCGTTCAGAGACATGATATCGGGAGACATCCAGCCGGAGAGGTCGACGAAACGCGCGTTGACTCCGTTCGCCTTGAGGATTTCCACGGAGTTGTATGCGCTGTGCGCTTCGCCGAGAGCCGCGAGAAATTCACGCGTGGACGGCAGGTATTCGGACGGCCTGGAATGTCCGGCGCTGCGCAGGAATGTAATGTATTTCAGGCATTCCCTGACGGCGTCGATACGCTCATTCACAAACCGGTCCGCATCAGCGACATTCAAGCCGATGCCTTCAAAGCTCCTGTTGTATTCGAGCATTCTTTCACGGACTTTCTCCAATGCCTCCGGCCAGTTTTTGTTGTCTCTTGCAATGTGCCCGTAAACTCCGGGTTCACCGGTCTTTTTATCCTCGAGAAGCAGATTGGTGATTCCGGAATAAGCGGAAACGACAAACACTCTGTTGTAGAGCTCCGCGCCTTTTCTGGAACCGATGATCACATTGTTCATGACTTCGCCGAAACGGCTCATCGAAGTCCCGCCGATTTTTTCAATGGTGTGATTTCCCATTCTTTCAGATATCCTCAATTCTTATAAGTTTCACGGAATCCCTGACCTCGGCGAGTCTGCCGATGGCTTCAATCGCGCTCTTGATGTTTTTCTCCACGGTCATGTGCGTGATGATCAGCAGGGAGACATTATTCTTGGACTGTCCTTCGCGCTGGACCAGGCTGGAGATGCTGATCTTGTTTTCACTGAGCAGATTCGCGACTTTCGCAAGCACGCCCGGCTGATCAATGACCTGAACCCGCAGGTAGTAGCGGGAATTGACATCGTCCATTTTGATGATCTTGCCGAACTGCGCCCCCTCACGGAAGGAGGGAAGACGGCGGACGCAGTTATGAGTCAGGTTCAAACCGACGTCGACAATATCCGAAACCACCGCGCTGGCGGTTGCGGCACGCCCTGCGCCGCGCCCGTAGAAAAGCGTGTCGCCGACATAATCGCCGGTCACCATGACGCCGTTGAACACTTCATCAATCATGGCGAGCTGAGTCTTTTTCGGGATCATGGTCGGATGAACGCGGATTTCCACATCGTCGTTTTCCTTCTTGATGATGGCAAGGAGCTTGATCTTATATCCGAGTTCATCGGCAAGCTTGATGTCGGAAAGCGTGACATCGCGGAGCCCCTGAACGTAAATGGGGTCCATCCCGAACCATTTGCCGTATGCGAGAGCGGAAAGGATCGCCGCCTTGTGCGCAGTATCGAATCCGTCAATGTCGAGGGATGGATTCGCTTCCGCATAGCCGAGCTGCTGCGCATCCTTGAGAACGGGGGCGAAATCAATTTCCTCGCGCTGCATCCGTGTCAGGATATAATTGCAGGTGCCGTTCATGATACCGTAGATACGGCTGATGCGGTTGCCGACAAAACCTTCGCGCAGGCTTTTGATGATCGGAATTCCGCCTGCCACACTGGCTTCATAATAGATTTCCGTATTGTGTTTTTCGGCTGTTTCGAAAATCTCTTTGCCATGTTCCGCAAGCAGCGCCTTGTTTGCCGTCACGACAGCTTTGCCTTTTTCAAGCGCTTCAAGAATGAATTTTTTAGCAATCGTTGTCCCGCCGATGAGTTCGACCACCACATCGACCTCGTCAATCAGAGCCTTTGCGTCCGTCGTCAGAATGCCTTTCGGCACCTTGACCCCGCGGTCTGTCGTGATATCGAGGTCGGCAATCTTTGTAAGAACCGGCTTGACTCCGGTACGTTTTGCAATCGTATCCGCATTGTTCAGAAGGCAGGACGCCACGCCGGCGCCAACGGTTCCGAACCCGATAATTCCTACTTTGAATTCTTTCATCAACGGTCTCTCCATATTTTATCTGACCTGAAAACTAAATGTAACTGAATAATATAACCCCGTTTTCATTCTTTTTAAAATAAAAAAGCAATTTTTCTTGAGATAGTTCCGTTCCATGAGAGTTGCAGCGATTGAAAATGTCGCAGGCTGTGATATATTATTTAAAAATCAAACTAATAACAGGAATATTGATCATGATCAGAAAATTGCTTGCCGTTGTTGTGCTGTCCGTGTTGACCGCTGCCGCTGCCTACGCTCAAAAACCGGTTGTCTGCGCCGTCACGGATATTCAGGATGACCCGACGAACGGACTTGAAATGTGCCGCAGTCTTTTCATTGAATATTTTCTTTCGGAACTGACGACTCATGCCAAAGTCAATGTGCTGGATACGAGAACGGTTCAGAACGCGATCGGCGCGCTGAAGTTTGAACACGGCAAAAAACTTACCCCAAAAGAGATCGGCGAGCTTTGCGATAAACTCAAATGCAGTGCGCTGTGCCTGGTCGCCATGAAACGGGAAAAGAACGGGAAAATGATTGCCTCCGTGGAGCTTGTGGACAAGACAGGAAAGGTTCTCGGAAATGTTTCCGCACAGATGGACGGTGTCGGTGATACAGATGCAATCAGTTCCAAACTTGCGCGTGACAGTGCCATCATCATCCGCAAGATCAACGGAACGGTTCTCGCAGGAAATGAAATCGACAACGGGACAAATTCCATTTACAACGCCCTGCCCAGCACCGTAACGAATATTTATGACGCGGAAGCCAGATAAAACAACACTTGCGTTTTCATGCAGAGCCTCCGGCAGCAAATGCTCCGGAGGTTTTTTTGTCCCCGGGATTTTTCCACAGTGCAAACTGCCGTCAACAGAACCCCCGGCGATATGTCACCTCAGACACGCTTGAAGAAATCATGCGGCACTGCCGGGAGTTCCGGAAAAACGGCAAATAAGCATCGGCGGAAAAACAGATAAAATAAGACCGGATTCAATTTTTTCCCCTTCCGGTCTTTCCCGGTTTTCCAACTGTACCGTCCCATATTGCAAAATGAAGTAGAAAAGCTGTGTTTTTTTTCAATTATCTCTTTCATATGGGCGAAGTTGCATTATATTATAACTCAATGTTATTCCGGCAGCAGGTTTTCAGGCTATGCCGGATAGACCAGAGTTCAAGAAAAAAGTATGGAAAATTATAATCATGGCGAATCAGAACGAAATCAATGCAAGCAAGGCGCAATTGGACTTTATTTGCGTGGAACCAGAGTGTAACGGTGTTATCAAATTTAATCTGATGGAGCTTGCGGCGGATGATTTTCAGGTGCTCTGCCCGAAATGCCATCGTCCCTATGCATTCGACACTGCGTTGAAGACAAAACTCAACAAGCTTAAAAATCTGATTCTCGCTCTCCGAGATGCCGAGCCGATTCTCGGAGACTGCAATGTCGCGGTTACGGTTCCCGCCGGTGAAGTCAAGATTCCCTATGCTCTGCTCCTGACCCGCCTGAATACCATGATCACCTTGAACATCGGAGATAAGAAAGTTGACTTCCATATCTGGATCGAGCCGACCTCCGCCAATACATTCCGTTAATTTCAACATTTTATAATAAGGATCATCTGAATCATGACAGATCAGGAAATCATCAAAACATTTCAGGACGTCGGGGCGCTTCTCGACGGTCATTTCGTTCTCCGCAGCAAACTGCACAGCGACAAATTCTTTCAGGCGGCGCTTCTGTTCAAATATCCGGATATTGCGGAAAAACTCTGTCGGACTCTCGCGGAAAGAATGAAAGGACTCGGCGCGGAAACGGTCATATCTCCGGCAGTCGGCGGTATTCTCGTCGGGCAGGAACTTGCGCGCGCACTCAAAATCCAGGCGATTTTTGCAGACAAGGAAAATGATGAACTGGTTCTCAAGCGGGGATTCACGATCCGCAAGGGCGAGAAGATCATCGTTGCGGAAGACGTCGTCACAAAAGGCGGCAGAGTCCAGCAGACCATTGATCTGGTAAGATCGTTCGGCGGCGATCCGGTTGCCGTCGGCATCATTACGGACAGAAGCGGCGGCACCGTGGATTTCGGGATTCCGCTTTTCAGCCTGATCAAACTGAACCTCCCCACCTATCAGCCGGAAGAGTGCCCTCTCTGCAAACAGGGAATTCCCGTAGTAAGACCCGGATCAAAATCCTGATCCGTTATTTATAAATCATCTCAGGAAGGCGGTATTCTTCAATGCTGACTAAGATTCTAAAAGCGGTTTTCGGGAGTAAATCCGGCCGCGATGTGAAACGGCTGCGCCCGTTGATCAATAAAATAAACGAGCTCGAAGTTTCCTATCAGAAGCTTTCCGAAGACGAGCTCAAGGCGAAAACACAGGAATTCAAAGATCGTCTCCAGAAAGGAGAAACGACCGATGACATCATGTGCGAAGCTTTTGCGGTAGTGAAAAACGCCTGCCGCAGACTCTGCGGAACGACGGTTACAGTCTGCGACCATGAACTGACATGGGATATGATCCCGTTCGATGTCCAGATGATCGGCGGTATCGTTCTTCATCAGGGAAAAATCGCGGAAATGGCGACCGGCGAAGGAAAAACACTTGTCGCCGTCTTCCCGCTTTACCTCAATGCCCTGACCGGAAAGAACTGCCAACTGGTTACAGTCAATGACTACCTCGCAAGGCGTGACTCCGAGTGGATGGGAACCGTTTTCCGTTACCTCGGACTCACAGTCGGCTGTATTCAGAATGAAATGGATCCGCCCAAACGCCGCGCGCAATATGAGTGTGACATCACCTACGGAACCAACAGCGAATTCGGTTTCGATTATCTGCGCGACATGGGTATGGCGACCGATAAATCGCATCTCGTTCAACGCGATCATTTCTATGCGATCATCGACGAAGTGGACTCGATCCTGATCGACGAAGCCAGAACTCCGCTGATCATCTCCGGTCCGGTGGCGGTCTCCACGCACCAGTTTGAACAGCTCAAGCCCGCAATCGCGGACCTTGCAAACCGCCAGAGTCTCCTTTGCAGCAGGCTCATTCAGGAGGCAAAGACGATTCTCGCCAAGGAAAACCCATCCGACGAGGAAATGGATACGGCAATCACGAAACTGCTTCAGGTCAAACTCGGTATGCCTCAGCACAAACAGCTGATGCACATTCTGGAGTCCAGCGACGTTCTCAAGCGCCTTGAAAAAATGGAAATGTTCGTCAAGAGCGATCAGAACCGCGGCATGCTTCAGGAGGTTCAGGAGGAACTTTTCTTCGCCATGGACGAGAAACAGCATGAAGCCGACCTGACGGAAAAAGGGCGCGTTGCGATTTCGCCGTCCGATCCCAATGCATTTGTTCTGCCGGACCTCCTCGAAGAAATCCATGCGATTGATACCGATCCCAATCTGACCGAGGCGCAGAAAATGGAAAAGAAACAGGCGTTCCAGCAGGAGTTCTCCGAAAAGAGCGAACGTCTCCAGAACCTTTCCCAGTTGCTCCGCGCCTACTGTCTTTTTGAAAAAGACGTGCATTATGTCGTTCAGGACAACAAGGTGCTGATCGTTGACGAGCACACGGGGCGCATCCTGCCGGGACGCCGTTTCAGCGAAGGTCTGCACCAGGCTCTTGAGGCGAAGGAAAACGTCACGATTGAAAAGGAAACGCAGACCCTTGCCTCGATCACGATTCAGAACTACTTCCGTCTCTATGAGAAACTTGCCGGCATGACAGGCACCGCGGAAACGGAAGCCAATGAATTCCACCAGATTTACAAGCTTGACGTCGTCGTAATCCCGACCAACAAACCATGCAAACGGGTGGACTACAACGACTGCGTCTATAAGACGAAACGTGAGAAGTTCAATGCAATTGTCGAAGAAACCGAAGCCGCATACAAGCGCGGACAGCCGGTTCTGCTCGGCACAATTTCGGTGGAAGACTCTGAAATCGTCAGCCGCATGTTGAAATACCGTAAAATTCCGCACAACGTCCTCAACGCGAAAAACCATGAGAAAGAATCCGAAATCGTGGCGCGCGCGGGACAGAAGTTCGCGGTCACGGTGGCAACCAACATGGCGGGACGCGGAACCGACATCAAACTCGGCGAAGGCGTCGCGGACCTCGGAGGGCTTTATGTGATCGGCAGTTCGCGCCATGACTCCCGCCGCATCGACAGACAGCTGCGCGGACGAAGCGCACGTCAGGGCGACCCCGGCGCATCCCGTTTCTATGTCTCTCTGGAAGACAATCTGATGCGTCTTTTCGGCTCCGACCGCATCGTCAAGATCATGGAACGTTTCGGACTTGAAGAGGGAGAGGAACTCCAGCATCCGTGGCTGACAAAGTCCATTGAGACCGCACAGCGCCGTGTGGAACAGCATCACTTCTCAATCCGTAAACGCACGCTTGAATATGACGATGTCATGAATAAACAGCGTGAAGTCATCTACGGTTTCCGTAAAGAGACTCTGTTCAATGAGAACTGCCAGGAGTTGATCTTCTCCATCGTTGACAACGAAGTCTTCCGTCATATTGAAGACGCGGTTGCCGCGGCGGACAAGGATTCCGACAGCAATATCAACAGGGAAGCGCTGCTGACCTGGCTGAACATGACATTCCCGATCGGCTTCAAAGAGGACGAGCTCTTTATTTATAAGGAGAACGGCGCGCCCGACGAAGATGCGATGTGCGACAAGATTCTCGCACGCATCAGGGAAGTCTACATGCTCAAATGTTCTTTTGAAGAACCCGAAGCGCTGCATTGGCTCGAACGCAACATCATTCTGAATGCGATCGACCGTCTCTGGCAGGACCATCTGTATGCCATGGATAACCTGCGTTCCAGCATCGGGCTCCGCGCCTATGCGCAGAAAGACCCGCTGGTGGAATACAAGCAGGAAGCGTTCAAGATGTTCGATGCGCTGATGCAGGAAATCGATCAGGAAATCCTGACGAATATGTTCCGTTCGGCAACATCGCTTCAGGCATTTGAGAAGATGTTTGAATCACTCCCGCAGACCTTGACCCATCCGAGTCTTGACCAGTTCGCTTCGGACGATTCATCCGGCGCACAGCAGGAACAGCCGGCGGAGGAGGAGATCACAATCTCTTTCAAGCGCGAAGTTCCGAAAGTCGGGCGCAATGACAAATGTCCCTGCGGCTCCGGCAAGAAATACAAGAACTGCTGCGGAAAATAAATTTTCCTTCGGCACAAAAAAAGCGGCGGTCTGCATGACCGCCGCTTTTTTTATATCTTCAACACACTTTTCTCTCCGGGGTGTTCAGAGAACACACCCAACTGTTCAGAACATTTCCTCTGTTTTCCCCCTTCCGGCATTGACAATAAAATCCTTTTCGGTTATACTAAAAGACAGGAGGAAGATTATGCCCGACGAAACTCTGAAAAAACAACTGTATCACAGACTGCGCACCCGTATCGCCTCGGGAGAATTTTCCAACGGGCGGCTTCCCTCGTTGCGGACTCTGGCAAAACAATACAATACCTCCCCCGGTTCCATTCGCGATGCCCTCCAGCTTCTTGAGCTGAAGCATCTGATCTCTGCAAAACACGGCAGAGGTTACTTTATTCTTCCTCCGAAGGAAAAGCCGCTTTCCCAGCTTCTCATCCTCGGTGAAACGAAATACAGAAATCCGTTCTTCTCCGAGATTCACACACAGATCTGCATGCATCCCGACAATTCGCTCATGCTTGAGCCGGCGCCGCACTGGAATGAAATGAGCAAAACCCAGCAGTTGACCAAACTGAACCGTTATGCGGAGCTCCCGGTTCAGGCAATGTTCTTCCCCGGAAATATGCTCGGCAAATTCACTCCCGACGACATCAGGGCACTGCACGCACACACCCGCATGTATTATTACCTGCGGCCTGCGCCTTCCCTGCTGCAGGCGGGAATTCCCGGAGCCACCTATGACGAATATCTGATCGGTTATAAAGGAATACGTCACCTGCTGGACATCGGCTGCCGCACTCTGCTGGCCTGCATTCCGCCGGAAGCAGAAGAAAGAGCGGAAGGCGCCGCTGCCGCGTTGGAAGAATCCCTCATTTCCGCGCGGCTTCTGTTTCATGATGACTCCACGCTGGAAAATTCCGCACAGAGCGATCTCCTCCGGGCGCATGAAATCGACGGGATTTTCTTCGCCTCCGATGACCATGCGCTCCGTGAGCTCCCACTATTGCAGAGTTACGGATACCGCATACCGGAAGACCTTGCCGTTCTCGGCTGTTTCGATACCGTGACAAGAGGCAAGCCGGAAAGCACGCTGAGCTCGCTGGATATCCGCCCGGAACTGATCATCAATAAGATATGGGGAATGTATCAGGAGAAAATCCACGAAGCGCAGATCACGGTTCCGCCGGTCCTGTCGCCCCGCGCTTCGACACTCCGTTTTCATGCGTCAAAGCACCGTCCCCAGCCGGAAGTCATCCGTTTAAGCAGCCGCGGGATCAGTCTTCATCAGACACTTGATTTCTTCCTGCCGAAACTTCTGGAACTGGCACCGGATGCCGCAGTCGTCCTTCTGGGGATCAGCGACATGGTTCATCCGGCTCATCTGAAAGAGGTCAGCCAGTATGAAAAGGATTTGAACACGCTTCTTGAAAAGTTATCTTCCATCCGCTGCAAGCCGGTGATCTGCGATCTCTATCTCTGCGACGAATCCAAACTTTTTGAACGGCATGACCGGAATGCCTATTACGGGCTCCGGAATCCCAATGAACGCATCCGCGCCGCCAACAAAATCATTCATGAGACAGTCAGAAAATACGGAGCGGTCTGTTACCATCTTTCTGCGCAGGTGCAAAAGCATGGAGGACTGAATCCCGACGGAGAACATCTTGAGGAATCCGCCCAGAAGATACTGGCGGAGTCTCTGGCGGAACTGCTCCGTCCCCTTGCCCCGCGGCGTATTGTCTGCCTTGGAGACAGCAACACCTTCGGATGTTACGGGAACCGTTCCTATGTCGATTTTTTAAGGGTAAACTTATTAACAGAAGGAGAAAACTGAAATGCAAAGAAGGAGTTTCACCCTGATAGAGCTGCTCATCGTGATTGCGATCATCGCCATTCTGGCGGGAATGCTTCTGCCCGCGCTGGACAAGGCGCGGGAAAAAGCACGCAGAATCGGCTGCCTCAGCAACTTGAAACAGCTTGGGGTCGCAGTCAATTCCTATGCGAACGACAACAAGGAATACGGTCCATTCATACAATATACCAAAGGGGAAGCCTGGACCGGCTTTTACAACGTATGGACTCAGAATTTCTATCTTTCCTATGAAGGCAACGGCTATATCGGACCTGCCGGCCATGCCATGATCGAAACAAAATACATGACGCCGAAATCTCTGGAATGCCCCAGCATCAGATCCCGGAAAGACCAGATCAACAATATGACATACAACACTGCGAACTACCGGAAAACCGTTTCAGGCTCCATCTACTGGATACACAGCAGTTATATGATCCGCATGACCACGCTTCACGATTTTATGGAAACCGGACCGCAGGCGGTCAGCGCATGGGGTTATAAACTGCGGAATCCCGGCGAAGCGGTCGGAGTCGACTTCATGCTGGTGCCCGGAAACTCCGCACATCGCGACGGTTCCAATGCCGTCATGGAGGACGGATCGGCGGAATATATCCCCGGAATTCCCAGAAAGATGCTGACTCTTTACAAGAACGGAAGCCCATGGACCTTCCCCTACCTGATGATGGGGGTCAGCAGAAGCTACCCCGCCAACGATACGATTTTCAAAAATAACTGGAACAGCTATAGAAAATAAGGAGACCACAGCATGAAAAAGAAGAAAAACTACACCTTTTCCGAGTGTATACTGACAGCCGGAGCAGCCATCATGGTTCTCAGCATGGCGGCCCTTTCCGCAAAACAGATGACATCAGCACAGATTCAGGCAGCGGCATGCAGCTCAAGCCTCCGGACGATCGGACAGGCAATCGCTTCGTATGCAGCAGACTACAAAGATGATCTTCCGCATTCGGTCAACTACTCCTATCCGTGGGCAAAACGTTATCCGGACAGCCGGAACATCGGAGTCCTGGCGCAGGAATGGCTGGTCAATCTGGAATATGTCCCGTTGAAGACCATGCGGGACGGATGCCCGGCTTATCCGGCGAAACAGCCGAAATACATGAAAATCTGCGGCTACGCCTACAATGCCTATCTGGGACGCTACAAGAAAGACGGAAAGCCGGGAGACGGACCGAGCTGCTGGTATAAGAACTTTCCGGCGCAGAAGCTCAGCCGCATACAGGACCCCGACATCAAATTCATCATGGCGGACACCGTCAATTACCTCTGGCTCGCCTACATTGCCAAAGACGGAAAAAATGACTGGCGGCACGAATCGAAAACCAATTTCCTGCATTTCGACGGCAGTGTCGAAGGACTCTCCGAAAAGGATTTTTCATTCACGCCGGGCAAGGAGTGCTCCTTCTCGCAGGAGGAAGTTGCGGCACGTCTCTACCCGCAGGGAGGAAGCCTGTAATGAAACCCCTGGTTCACATCGTCACAACGGCATTTTTCCTTGCCATGAATCTCTGCGCCGCTCCCGCATTTTTCACGGTTCCCCAGCCGGAGAACGGCAAAGAACATGAACAGGCGTTGAAGGTCGGCCATTTCTTTGAAACGGCGGACGGGGCTCCGGCAAAGGAAGCGACGGAAGTAGCGCTCTATCACAGAAACGGCAAACTCCATTTCTCATTCCGCATCCATGCGTTCGTGCTTGATCCCGCCAGCAATCAGCGCAGCTTCTTCAAAGCGGTACAGACCGGGCATGACTCCAATGTGTGGAGTGACGACTCCGTGGAAATAAGAATCTCGCCTGCGGGGAAAGGCGCTCCCTATTATATCTGTTTCAATGCCAATGGAGCAATTCTGGATACCGCCTACGAGAACGGAACGTGGAATAAATCCTGGTCTGCGCCCTTTCAGGTGAAAAACAATCTGGTGAACGGTGCATGGCTGGCGGAATGCACGCTGGACCTGAGTCAGCTCGGTTATCCGGAACAGAAGCAATGGGATGTCAACATTCAGCGGTTCAACCAGGCGAAAAAAAGCCTCTCCGCATGGATGCCGCTGACAAACGGAGATCATACCAGCCCGGAGAATTTCATCCGTCTGAACCTTTCCGGGAAACCGGGTAAAATCCAGATGCCACCCTCCCCCGCAGAAATCAATGAACAGACCGGTGTTCCGTTCGAAGCTGCCGGACTGAAAGAAGTCTCTTATGTCTCGGAACTCTTTTCCGGCGACCGGATCAGGGCGCGCCTGCGGGGAAAAGGGACAGACCCGGCGTTCAATGTGCCGGTGCCGCGCGGGAAAGGGGAAAATCTCAATCTCCGCGTCTCCTTTTACGATGCAGAAAACAATCTTCTGCTCCGGACGATCCCCTACCCTTACCGGCAGGAAGCGGAAGAAATCACCGCCGACATCACATCCGACAAACCGTTTTCACTCTATCTCAACGGACAACTGGTCCGGAGCAAGGTAAAACGGCTGAACGGCGATGCATTTCCCCTGGTATTCGGCGCCAACCTGATTGCCCTGGAGCCGGAACGGGGAGCAAGAATCTCCGGCAGTCTCAAAGCGGCAGGCGAGCTCATCCCGCTTGACGGAACATGGAAACTCGGAAACGGAGTCCCTCCGGCGGCGTTGAAGAATCAGTTTGACGATACCGTCTGGCGCAATGCAGTTGTCGAAAACAATGCGGTCCGGATACCGGAAGCCAGCGGAAGAATCGTTCTGCGCAAAACCCTGCTTTTCAAGGCTACGAAATTCCAGCCGTATCCGGCGGGAAGCTGGAAAGTGACGCAGAACGATGCTTATGCACTTTATTATGACGGCAGCGGCATCCCCGGACTTCCGCTGCCGCTTCTGCCGGACTGGAAACTCCATATCACCGTTCCCGATGAGCTGGAATTTCTGGGCGTCACCTATCCGCGTTACCAGCTTACGGCAGTCCAGCAGGGCAACCTGACAAAACTGCTTCCTTCCCCCGAACTGTACCGCTGCCGGCGTCTCGGCAACGGACAGTATGAAATCTGTGCGAACTTCTCATTTTCTTCCATGGGAACATCCAGCACATGGCTGCAACGTATTGCGGCGGCGGACAAGGCGTTGCTGCTGGTTTTCCGTGCCACGGGAAAAGCCGGAACCTCGACAGGCATCCGTTTTCACACAGAAGCGGCAGGCGGCGCCTATCGCGAGATACCGCAGTTTCTGCCGACAGACATTCTCCCGCCCCTGAACGGGAAAGCGCCTGAAAAGCTGGCGATCATGCTGAAAGCAAGCGACGGCGGCATGGCGGACGCCGTTTGCGAAAGAAGTTACTTCGACACACTGAAAGCAGCCGGAGTCAATGAAATCGTCGGTCCCTGCTACACTGATTACCTGAAAAAAAACGGGCTCAGGCATTTCAACTTCTTCAATCTGACTTCGGACAGGTATCAATACAGCCCCGCCAACAAAATCATTCCCTCCTTTTTTGCCGCGGTTCCCGATGCGCAAGGTTCATGGAACGGCAGAAAGACCGGAATCAACGCATACACAGTGGCACACGATCCCGCCGCGGCGCCCTATCTGGAACAGATCATCGAAGCCTACCGGGAATTCTATCCGAGTCTCTCCGGCATCTGGTGGGATTATGAGTTCAAACCCTTCCCGACGGGGATCATGCGCTATCCGGCATTTTCAGAAAAGTCCATCCGGGATTTTGCCCGGAGACATCAGATCAAAGAACCGTTGACAGATCTTCTGATCCGCAGAAAATACCATGATCAATGGATTGATTTCAGTTGTGAAGCGGTGGCAGGAATGTTCAAGTCGGTCGGACTGGCAGCCTCGAAACAGGGACTTCCGCTTTACGTATACAGCGGATATCAGGGAGACCCGGTCTGCAAAACGGCATATAATATCGACTGGGCACTTGCCGGACGGTATGTCGACAGAGCTTACTGTGGTTACGGACTGAACAGAGAGTCCATCGCAATGACCAGAAAATCTGTGAAAAGCGGCGTTCTGGTCGGCGGACTGCTGAAAATGGGGAAAAGCGTTCAGCGCGACACGGCGGCGGCAATCGTCCGCATGGCACTGGAGTGCGGCGGCGGTGTCCTGCTCTGGTATGAAAACCGTTTTGACGGAAGCACATTGTCTCAGATCGCCTCCGCATCGCGTGTCCTGGCGGACGCGGAGGATTTCATTCTTCACGGCAGGCGCTGCGATGAACGGATCAATGCCGCAGGGGATCAGAAAAAACACATCGCCGCATTTGAAAAAGACGGAAAATTCGGCATCATACTGCTGAATGAAACATCGGAACCCATGACATTCCGGTTCAGCGTGAAAGATTTCAGCGGCGTCCTGCATACCGGAGATAAAATTCAGGTGCAGGGAAAAGAGGCGGAACTTAAACTGCCGGCAGGAGAAGCAATCTTCTGCCGCGGAGAGCAGAAAGAAAAATCATGAAGGATTATGAAGTTGATGTTCTGATCATCGGAGGCGGAACCGGCGGAACGGCGGCGGCAGTCAGCAGCCGCGCAATGGGACAGAGGGTATTGGTCGTCGAAGAATTCGGCGCGGTCGGCGGACAGCTTACAACCCAGGCGGTCCCGCCGGATGAACACCCGTGGATCGAATCCACCGGCTGCACCGCGTCTTACCGCGATTTCCGGAACCGGGTTCGCAATTATTACCGCAAAAACCGGAAACTGACGCCGGAGGCTCTCGCAGCGGAAAAGCTGAACCCCGGAGGCGGAAGCGTGTCGAAGCTCTGCATGGAACCGGAAATCGGTGTCGCGGTATTAAATGAAATGCTGGCGGGAATTCCCGTCATCTGCCATGCCATACCCGTCTCATGCGAAGTGGAACAGGACCGAATCACATCAGTCACGTTCCGCGGCAGACTTGACGGAGAACAGTTCACAGTGAAAGCGGCATACGTGATTGACGCATCAGAGTGCGGTTCGCTCCTGCCTCTCGCCAATGCAGAATATGTGACAGGCGCAGAATCGCAGAAAGAGACCGGCGAACCGCATGCGCTTGAAGGCGCGCCGGAACCGGACAACGTCCAGGCGTTCACATGGTGCATGGTTATGGGCTGGGACCGCACACACGGCAATCATGTGATTGATCGTCCGCAGAACTATGATTACTGGCGCAGTTACATCCCGCCCCTGACTCCTCCGTGGGCAGGCAGGCTTGTTGACTGGCACTACTGCCAGCCGACGACTCTGCGCCCCCTGCGGGCAGGATTCACCGGAGACAAGGCGGATTACGACTTCTGGCGTTACCGCAGGATACGCTGTCATGAAACACTCGGCAGAGACGTTGACGAAGCATCGGTCATGAACTGGCCGCAGAACGATTACCTCGGCGGCTCCATTCTGGACAAGTCTCCGGAAGAAATCGAAAAACACCTGCGGGGAGCACAGGAGCTCACGCTCGCCATGTTCTACTGGCTCCAGACGGAAGCGCCGCGCGGGGACGGCGGCACTGGTTATCCGTGGCTCTATCCCATGCCGGATCTCAGCGGGAACCGCATGGGGCTGGCGCAGGCGCCCTATATCCGCGAATCGCGGCGGATCAGGGCAATGTTTACCGTCACGGAAAACCACATTGGGGAAACCTGCCGTCCCGACGGCAGGGCGGAGGAATTTGCGGACAGCGTCGGCATCGGGTTCTACCGGATCGACCTGCACCCGTCCGCCAACGGCAGCAATTATATCGACATCGGCTCCTGCCGTTTCCAGATCCCTTTGCGCGCATTGATTCCGGTAAGAATCAGAAATCTGATTGCCGGTGCGAAAAACATCGGGACGACCCATATCACAAACGGCTGCTACCGCCTGCACCCCGTCGAATGGAACATCGGGGAAGCCGCCGGACTTCTCGCCGGTTATTGCAATGCGGAACAGTGTGAAGTTCAACAGGTTGGAGGCTCCGAAGAAAAAATTGCGGAAATCCAGCGCCTGGCTGCAAAACGCTTCATTCCGCTGAAATGGGAATGAAGCACAGAGTCCGGCGAGGCAATGCCGCCCCTGTTCCGTCTTTACTTCGACACGACGAAAATGCAGTTGGAGGCAAAGAGATTCGGCCAGACAGGGGCAAGAAAACGCAGGGAATCCCCCGGCTGGGCAAGCGGGATTTCCTTCACGATCCTGATCTTTTTGTCCGCGCAGAGTTGCCGGAAGTCGCTCAGGGTGCCGGGATGAATGTTCGCCGTTTCGTACCATTTGACCGGCAGGCTGCGCGTCACGGGCATATTTCCGCCCATCATCTGAAGCCGCGCATCGAAGTGTGCAAAATTCATCAGACTGATGATCCCCTTGTTGCCGATGCGGAGCATCTCCGCAAGCAGAAGATCGGGGTGCATGACAGCCTGAAGCGTACGGCTCAGAATCACATAATCATAACTGTTGTCCATGAACTCCGGCAGAGCGCCGTCCAGATTCGACTGGATCACGGGGACGCCGCGGCGGACACACTCAATGATCTTTCCCTGATCCAGCTCCACTCCCATGATCTTTGCATCCTTGAGCATTTTCAATGCCTTGAGGAGACGCCCGGAGCCGCATCCGAGGTCAAGAATCTTCGCTCCGTGGGGAATCATATCCGCAATCGCGGCAAGATCCGAACGCGAAATCAGACGGTGATTATTCACTTTGATTGTATTTCTCATCGTCAGTCCTCCATGTAAATATTGCTCAGAAAGCCGATCATCAGCTTGGAAAGCGTCTCGGCCTCCAGCAGAAATGCGTCATGACCGTAATCCGACTGAATATTGCAGAATGTCACGTCATTGCCGTTTTCGATCAGAGTTCTCGCCATATCGCGCCCGTGATATTCCGGGAACAGCCAGTCGCTTGAAAACGACACAACAAGAAACGGGCAATGCACATTGTCGAACACCTTGAAATTGTCGCCGCCCGCCTGATCCGAAACATCAAAATAGTCGATGGCGCGCGTGATATACAGATATGAATTCGCATCGAAACGTTCCACAAAACAGTTGCCCTGATAATTCAGATAGCTTTCCACACGGAAATCCGTTGAAAAATCGAAAGAATAATCGTCCGACGACTGGAGCCTGCGCCCGAATTTATGTCGCATCGACTCCTCGCTCAAGTATGTGATATGCCCCAGCATCCGCGCGATTGCCAACCCTTTCTGGGGCTGTTCCCTGTAATTGCCGTTGTTCCAGGTCGGGTCCGCCATGATTGCCTCGCGCCCGACCCAGTTGAAAGCGATCGCCTGTGCAGGAATATGAATCGCAGTCGCAATCGCGATTACGGAAGATACCATTTCCGGATAGGAAATCGCCCACTGCGTCGCCAGCATTCCGCCCATCGAACCGCCGACCACGGCAAGCAGTTTCTTGATTCCGAGGTAGTCGATCAGGAGTTTCTGCGCCCGTACCATGTCCTGAATCGTAATGACGGGAAAATTCATACGGTAAGGCTCTCCGGTATCAGGATCAATGGAACCGGGACCGGTCGTGCCGGAACATCCGCCGAGAACATTGCTGCAGATGATGAAGTATTTTTCCGTGTCGAACGGCCTGCCGGGACCGACCATTTCATCCCACCAGCCGGGCTTGCGGTCATTTTCGCTGTGACGCCCGGCAAGATGCGCATCTCCGGTCAAAGCGTGTTCCACGAGAATGGCATTGGTCGCATCCATGTTCAGCGTGCCGTAAGTCTCGTAACGGATGTTCAAATCACGCAGAGACTTTCCGCAGTCCAGTTCCAGCAGGGCATCGGAATGAAAATCCTGCGGCATTACAATTCCTATGCCTGAATCCGATTTTGTGTCTGTTTCCTCACTCATATAACCTCCCTGATACAGAATCCCGAAAGCGGGGAAGACTGCGAAAACCGTCGTTTCCCGTCTGCGGAATTCCCGCGATCCGGCTTTCTTTTAAAGAAAGAAAAACCGGAACCTTGCATTTTCACACCAGGCTCCGGTCTGCATCATCACATGAAAAGTCAGGCGAGCGTTTTACCGCTTAAAGCTTTCAAGGCTTCCACATATTTTTCACGTGTTTTCATGACAATCTCTTCCGGGAGCGCCGGCGCCGGCGGAGTCTTGTCCCAGTCAAGACTTTCCAGATAGTCACGGACAAACTGTTTGTCAAGACTCGGCGGACTGCATCCGACTCTATAATCGCTTTTCGGCCAGAAACGGCTGGAATCCGGCGTCAGAACCTCGTCAATGAGGATCACTTCACCGTTGAAGTCTCCGAATTCAAACTTGGTATCCGCAAGAATAATGCCGCATTTTTCAGCATGCGCCGCGGCTTCCTTGTAAATGCGAAGCGTACATTCGCGGACTTTCTCCGCTTTTTCCCTGCCGACAAGCTCCACAGCGGTCTCGAAACTGATATTCTCGTCATGTCCGCTGTCGGCTTTCGTCGACGGCGTGAAAAGCGGTTCCTCCAGCTTCTGAGCCTGCTGATATCCGGCGGGCAGCGGAATTCCGCAAACCCTGCCGTTTTTCCGATAATCTTTCCATCCGCTTCCGATCAGGTAGCCGCGGACGATGCACTCAAGCGGAATCGTCCTGGCTTTCTTAACGATCAGAGAACGTCCCGCAAGGTCTCCCGCAACAGCCTTCAACGAAGCGGGGAACTGAGCGGCATCCCAGCAGAGCAGATGGTTCGGCATCCAGGAAAGCAACTCAAACCAGAAAAGAGACATCTGAGTCAGGACCTTGCCTTTATCCGGAATTCCGTTCGGCATCACACAGTCAAATGCGCTGATTCTGTCCGTCGCCACAAACAGCAGACTGTCTCCGAGATCATAGATATCGCGGACTTTGCCTCTGTGGGGCTCGGGAAGTCCGGGAATCGATGTCGCCAACAATGCTCCGTTGGAATCGTATTTCATTCTTAATCTCTCAGTCAGGCAATGGAAGTGATTTTTACTTTTGTGAGTTCCTGTCTGTGTCCTTTGCGCTTTCTGTAGCCTTTGCGTCTTTTCATCTTGAACGCAATCAGCTTGGGACCACGGAAATGTTCCACGATTTCGCCTTCGACTTTAGCGCCTTCCACGAGCGGAGCGCCGAACCTGATCTCGGCACCTTCTCCGAGCGCGAGAACTTCATTGAATGCAACTTTCTCTCCGGCAGCACCTTCGAGACGTTCCATCGTAACGACATCCTGCTCCTGGACCTTGAATTGTTTGCCACCGCTGGCAATCACTGCGTACATGGTAAACTCCTGCACTGTTTTATGTTAATATTTATTTCGGTTTCCAAAAAGATTCTTCCGAAGCCGTTTAATATAATCCGGCAATAAAAATATTCAATATGCAATTTATGCAATTTTATATTTTTTCCGAAGTTTTCCGCTCTCCCGGCATGGCACCGGTCTCCGCAGACAAGGAAAAAAAGGCAAAAGCAGCAGAAAAACAGAATTTCGATTTTCCGGCATTCCGGAATCCGGAACACAACGAATCGAATACAGAATAAGACAAGAAGATAAGCTTCCGGGTATTTTATATCCACGTTTCATAAAGACACACCCCTGATAAAAAAGAATAAGCAGATAAGTTTTTACTGAAAAGAAGCTTGCAAAACTCCATTCAGAACCTTAAATTAGCCTTATCCCAATAAAATAACAGGAGGGTGATTTCATGAAATTCGGTGTTGCCGATTACGGAATGAACGTCTGGGAAGGCGGATGCTATGACATTACGCTGAGACTCGAAGAACTGCGCTCAATCGGACTCGACGGAACGGAACGGCTTGAGGTCTGCGATGCGGCGGACGCAATCTACAAAGCAGCCGCCTACCGCAAGATGGGGATGGACTTCGCAACCTGCCGTGTTGCGGCGAATCAGGTCGGACTCGGAATCGAATATACAGCCGCGCTCGGCAAGGAATATGTCTGGCTCACACCCGCACCCGGCGGACGCGATGACGATTTTGATGTAATCTGCCGCCGCGCCAATCAATTCGTCAAGGCGGCGGAGCGTTTCGGGCTTAAAGCTGCCCTGCACAATCATCTCGGCTCCCGGATTGAAAGCCAGCAGGAGCTGGAAGATTTTCTCAAAGCGGTTCCCGGAGCCAGCCTCCTGCTTGACGTCGGGCACCTCGCAGGGGCATTCGGCGACAACGTCGAGATCATCAGAAAATATTACGATCGCATTGTCAGCGTCCACTTCAAGGATATCTTCATCAAGGATGCCTCTCTCGGACTTGACAGATGGACCGAACGTCTCCGTTTCTGCGAGCTCGGCGCAGGCAATGCCGGGTTCGATTTTGCCGCCGCCGGCGAAGAACTCAAGCGTCACGGCTACGACAAATGGGTCTTGATTGAACATGACACTCATCTGCGCGAACCGCTTACTGATCTCAAGGTCAGTGCGGATGCGCTGAAAGCGATTTTCAAATCGTAAATCCCGAGGGGGGAGTCGCACGCTGCCCCCTCGTCTCTCATGTTACGGTTCGGTAAGGCTGGAATTTTTTATCCTGCCTTACCGGAAAAAACAACCGGACATCATCAGTTTTTCTTTTCCAGCAGAGCGCCGAATGCGCCGTCATGAACTTCCGAAGGCAGGAAAAGCGCCTGTTTTTTCAATGTAAAATCGGAATGAAGCGCAAGAAAATTCTCGATCTGCCGGCTATTTTCCTCCGGCTCAATACTGCATGTGGAATAAAGCAGACGCCCGCCGGACCGCACCAGTTGTGAAAGCGAATCCAGGATATCAGCCTGAAGCAGAGTCAGTTCCGCGACACGTTTCACCTGATAGCGCCACGGAGCATCCGGACGCCGCCGGATCACCCCGCTGTTACTGCATGGGACATCTGCCAGAATCAGATCAAACGACTCTTTCTCAAATGGATTTTCCTGCGCGGAAGCCTGCACCGTCCGCGCACGCACTCCCGCACGTTTCAGATTCACATTCAACTGACGCAGGCGCTGTGGCGAACGGTCCGCCGCTGTCAACTTCAGGCCGCCTTCCCCCGCAAGATCCGAAAGCATGATCGTTTTCCCGCCGGGAGCCGCACAGGCATCCAGCACACGCCCGGAAACATTGCCATCCAGCAGGGAAAGCGCCAGAGAAGTGGCGGGGTCCTGAACATAGACCATCCCTTTTTCCAGCCAGTTCTGCCGGAAGAAGGCATTGGAATCATTTGTCTGGTAAAAACGGAAACCGGCGGGCAGGTCATCAGCAGTGATCCGCGAACATTTCAATTCCGCCAGAGCCGCTTCCGGAATCTCCCCGCGAACACGGAAAGCGACCGGCGGGTTGGACGCATAATGCGAAAGGATCTGCGCGGTCGTTTCTTTCCCGAACTGTTTCAGCCACTTTTCACGCAGAGCTTCGGGAAATGAATACGGAGGAATGTTCTTTGCATCCTTCGACGAAAGAATGGAGCGCATGATCGCATTGATGAAGGCGCCCGGTCCATGCCCGTAGCGTTGTTTCACATAATCAACGGCGACATTCACAGCGGACTGTGGTGCGATTCCGGTCTGAAAAAACGACTGCGTCAGGGTACATGCCACAATCACGCGCATCTCCTGCTTCACATTCCCCCTGCGGGCGTGTTTCTGAATCAGGGAATCGATGAATCCCTTATGACGGAAATATTCGAAAAGAAGCGACGCCACCGCGGATTTCTCATGCCCGTTTTCATTGCGGAGCTGTTCCAGGCAATCATCCAGAGTCACATTTCCGCTCTCCCAGTCTTTCAGGGATTCCGCGCCGCGTTCCAGTATTTTTTCAGAGACAGAATTTCGTTTTATCATCATCCAACCTTTCTTTCGGTGGTAAAATAGCGCATAAAACGTGATTTTTCATCTTTTTTCATTAACAAAATCAAGATTTATGATATATTATGCCTCATGATAGAAGCGGAAACGGGCAGAACAACTTCCCGCACATCCGGAAACAATGGAGACTTGGCATGTTGAATGACAGAATCGCATTTATCGGCGCAGGCAAAATGGCCGGCGCAATCGCTTTGGGACTTGTAAACAAAGGCATTCCCCCTGCACAACTGTGTGCATACGATCCCTCGCCGGAAGCAGCAAAAAAATTTGCGGAACTTACAGGAGCGGTCTGCACAGCAACGATGAAAGATGCCTTGAAAGATGCCGGAATCGTCCTGTTCGCAGTCAAGCCGCAGTATGCGAAAGCCGCTTTCGACGAAGCGCGCGAACATCTCGGCGGCAAACTGCTGATCTCTATTGCGGCAGGGCTCTCCATCAGCAAACTGACTCAGCTTTCCGGCGGAATCGGGCGTATTATCCGCGTCATGCCGAACACCCCTGCCCTTGTCGGGGAAGGCATGAGCTGCTTCTGCGGCGCAGCAGGGGCAACGGAGGACGATATGAAGAAAGCCGGGGAGATTCTCTCCTCGTTCGGACTCTGCCGCAAGGTGCCGGAATCCATGCTCGACGCGGTCACGGGACTCAGCGGAAGCGGTCCGGCGTATGTGCTGGAATTCATCATGGCGCTTGCGGACGGCGGAGTTTACGCGGGGCTCCCCCGTGACGCGGCAATTGAGCTTGCGGCGCAGACGGTATTCGGAAGCGCTCTGATGGTGCTCAAACGCGGCAAGGAACATCCGGCGGTTCTGCGTGACGCGGTCATCTCGCCCGGAGGCACCACGGCGCGCGGCGTCGCGGCGCTTGACGAAGGCGCATTCCGCAGTACCGTAATGAAAGCGGTCGTTGCAGCGGCGGAACGTTCCGCGGAACTCGGCAAACAGTAAGCACTTCCATTCATGAGCGCAGACTTCATACTGCCGCGCGGCGGCACCTCGAAACGTGTGGCGGTCCGGCTTTCCGGCAAGGGGCTCCAGACCGTCCGGCGGAAACATCCATGGATTTTTGAAGACTCCATTGAAAAACTTTCAGCGGAGGCAGAACCGGGAGATGTCGCAGTTGTTTACGACAACAGGAAGATTGTTGCGGCGGGACTGGTCGATCCTTACTCCAGCATACGGGTGCGCCTGTTGACGTTCGGCGCTTCAAAAGAGGTCGTCGGACCAGGCTTGTTCCGCCTGCTTGCGAAGCAGTCCGCCGAACGCAGAAACGGTCTGTTCGGACCGGAGACAAACGCGTTCCGTCTCATCAACGGAGAATCGGACGGTTTTCCGGGACTGGTCGCAGACAAGTATGCCGATGTGCTTGTGATGAAAGTCTATACCGCCGCCTTCATCCCTCATCTGGGGGATGTCGCGGATGCTTTATTTGAAGTATATCCCTGCCTGAAACGGCTCTCCCTGCGTTTTTCACGCGAGGTATCCGCCATGAGCGCCGGGCTCCGCCGTAATCTGGAGGACGGAATGCTGTTTTCCGGTGATCCGGCATGGAACGGACAGGTTGTCTTTCTGGAAAACGGGCTGAAATTCGAAGCGGATGTCAGATGCGGTCAGAAAACCGGCTTCTTCCTTGACCAGCGGGAAAACCGCGCGAAGGCCGGGAAGCTGGCGGCGGGAGTCCATTCCGTCCTGAACGTATTTTCCTATTCCGGCGGCTTCTCTCTTTATGCGGCAAAAAACGGTGCGCGCATGGTAACGGATATCGATTTCAACAAGCACGCGATTGAAGCATCCGCGCACAACTTCACATTGAACGGAGAGATTGCAAACATCGCGAAATGCCGGCACCGCGGAATCGCCGACGATGCGTTTCATGCCATGAACGAACTGGAAAAAGCCGGCGAACGGTTCGGAATCGTGATTGTTGATCCGCCCTCTTTTGCAAAATCCCTTTCAGAACGCGCACAGGCAATGAAATCCTATTCGCGCCTTGCCGTCGCGGCAGTCCGCCTGCTCTCAAAGAACGGGATTCTTGTCTTTGCCTCCTGCTCCAGCAGGATAGGCGCCGATGAACTGTTCGATGAAGTCCATCGGGCGGCGGCAGACGCCGGACGCCCGCTGAAAGAGTTCGACCGCCGCGCCGAGGCGCCGGATCACCCCGCATTATTCAAAGAGTCCCATTACCTGAAATGTCTCTATGCGCACATATGATTATTCCAGTTTTCTGCCGGAAGCCTTGTCGATCTGATAAAGCATCCGGTCCATGATCCTGAACTCAAAGCCGTCGCAGGAAAGTTTGCGCAGCTCTGCCAGATATTTGAAATAGAACTCGCATGCGGTGTCATAATAGTCTCTGCCCGGCTTCGACGGCGGTTCGGGAAACATGGCAGCCGGCATGACGACATGCGCATTCCGCCGGTTCATGGTCTGAAATGTCTCCGGATTGATGAAACGCAGAATCGCCGTCGCCATAGTCATGCCGACATGATTGCACGCCAGCAGCCGGCATAAGGTCTCTTTCACTTTACGGAAATCCTCCGGCGGAATTTCCGCCGCCTTTCCCAGATCCATGAAAAGCGCGTCATCAATCCCCGGAAAACGGTCCAGCTCCCATAAGACGATCTCATAAAGTGCCGTCCGTGTCCAGTTTTCTTTCTTTTCCGGAATATCCAGCGAATCCAGATGCCGCATCAGAGGCGTATTGTATTTGCTGATTTGAGCGTGCCAATCATTAAAATCAGCAATACCGTCCGGCAGAAGCCTGCGCAGATCACTTTCCTTCATGTTTCTTTTTCTCCTTCGCTTTTGCCTTTGCTCTCGGAGAAACATTCAGAATCTCAGCCGAAAAGGAATACACGGCTGCCACTGCTGTTGTGCTTTTGGATGTCATGGAAACAACGCCGCCGAAATCATATTCGACAACCTCATATTCCATTGGAATGACAGCCGGCACGGAACTCTTTTCCGAATTTTTCAGTTCTTTCTTCTTCATCATGATACCCCCCTTGTTTTCATGTGAAATATTTCCGGGAAATCCCCATGAGACAATTTAGCCTCAAAAATGAATTTTTCAAATATACGGCTTCTTATGCGTATTTTTTCAGGCGGGCAAAACCGGATGAAAGAAAAAGGCATCAAAAGACAGACAGGAAAAAGCCCTCGAAAATTGAATTCAGTATTCCTCCTGTCTTTCCATAAAACCTCTGTTTGCCTTGTTTCCTGCGCCGTCAATTATCGGTGTCGGAAACAAAAAATCGAATGTTTTTCTTGATTTCGATTTGCATTTGAGTGAAAAGCATGTATTTTATGACTCATATTTTTGAAAGAACGGGATGTAGCGCAGCCTGGTTAGCGCGTTAGTCTGGGGGACTAAAGGTCGCGAGTTCGATTCTCGCCATCCCGACCATTTTTTTTAACTACTGCAAAACATCATCTTAATAGCTTTTATAGTAATATTCCTATTTCCATGGGCTTACCACCAAGTGTACCACCATGAAGATGAAACACGCAAGTTGCCATCCGCAATCTGGTCAAACGCAATGGAAAATTTTATTATTTGTGTGCGCCTCATTGAACGGTCAGACCTCGAATATCCACTTGCATCCACCTTTCCACGGTTGCGGAGAGCCAAGCTCGAGGCAGTAATGTGCAATCCAGGAGTCCAGATCAAATGCAGGCATTGTGTGCTTCCTGTCGTCATCCGGAACATCCGCCTGAGAGTCTTCACTCTGATATAACACAATATCCAGCAGTTCGCCCGGAGACACAGCCACAATAGCTTGTAGCTAATCCAGAATTCGGGCCATGCGGTGCGGACGCTCAGGGATGGAATCTCCCTTGCAGCTCATCGTCCCGGGAAGCCGCCAGTTCCGCGCCGGATTGTAAACCGACGTGTCGATTGCGACCTGTTCGGAGGAGGCTTTCGCGATTTCGCCGATCATCCGGCGTACCAGCTCGCCATCGTCCGCCGGGATCGATCCGGTACATGAGCTGTGCGCCGTTCCCGGAATCGGTCAATACGGGAACGGGCCAGCCAAGCAAGGAGAGTCCATCGCGGTTCTCGCGGACTTTTGCCAGCGCGGATTCGTGTTCCGAGTTCGAGCTGGACACACCGGAGGCTCGTCCGGGATCGCAGCTTTGTAGCCATTCATATCGAGGAACCAGACCAGCCGCCGGGTAGCGCTCGAATTGCCGTCGCAAGAAAACTCGCGGCTCTTATGCTGGCATTATGGAAAAATCAAGAAATACCGTATGAACCGCATTTTAAGCGGAAACGGAAAGAACGCAGAAAGCCTGCAATCATGATAAATTCAAATTTGTCGCATGATTCCCAAAACAGCCAAGCCCCAAGAATTCCCGAATTCAACGATACGTGACAAAAAATAGAAAATAAGGAAAGGAGAATTGGAAACTCCTGTCATGCCGTTATCAGAATCGCCGCAAGAAGAAACAACTCCGCTTATACCGCTATCTCCCGCCCCAAAGAGAGAAGAACAAGGTTCTGTAATTCTTCCGGGCGGAAAGAATCAAAAGAGACTGTCAAATTCAGTGTAATGTCCCTGTTTTTCAATAACGGCATTATGCAGAAGCAGACAAAAAATGGATGAGTACAGTCCTCATGACATGCCTTTTGCCATTGCTTCAAAGCCACTCCGAATCGTCAACAGCAAAAAAATATTTTTCAGAAAAAGTCTTCTTTCTTTCCTTTCACCAGCCGAGGTCTTTAGCTGTCAGCCTTGTCTTGCTTCCGACATTTCCGGCGACATAGAGAATGTTGATGGACTTGATGTGACGGAACGCCAGACGGTCCATCGTCGATACAGAAAAACCGTTGATATATCCGCTGGTCATGCTTTTTCCGACATCGGCAATATGAACAATTGATGACGGATTTTTGACATCCGAAAGCCGTTTCCATCTCGCAGTCCCCCCCTGATTCGGAGCAACACTATAATTCAGTCCGTAGCTGTTTCTGCGGGCGGACGGCTCCGTTCCATTGACAGCCGGGCAACCGTTAATCGACTTCCCTTCCTGCCAGGAATCGTAATCGGACCAATTGTCCGGATCATTTTCATGAGGCGATTTGACTACCATCACACGGAAAGAACTTCTGTAATCATTCCAGTTCACAGGTGACGTTTTTGAGGCATCGTAACTGCTCTCAATATTGGCAACGCTGCTGGGAACCATATAATCGTTATAACGCTCGGAATACATGAACGCCGCGATTCCCCATTGTTTCAAATGATTCAGACAGGCAATTTTATTTGCACTCGCCCGTGCTTTATTCAATGCAGGCAGGAGCATTGAGGCTAAAATTGCGATGATCGCAATCACGATAAAGACAGCTTGTCAAATATACTTATATGCAGTATATTAGCGATGACAAGAAGAAAAGCGGAAGGAGAATTGAGCAATGAAAGCGTTGATTTATGCACGGCAGAGTAGCGGGAAGGATGATTTTTCGGAGTCTGTGGAGGCGCAGATTGCCAACTGCAAGAAGCTGGCGGCAAAAGAAAAACTTGAGGTAATTGGCGTTTATAAAGACCTGAACACCAGCGGGGAGACTTATCCGGTTGGTGCAGAGGAAATTGCCAGGCTTGACAAAGCCTATATGAATTGGAGTCTCACACAAAGTACGAAAAAGGATTTCCGTCTGGGGCTGAGTCAGGTATTGCTCAAACTTTCCGAGGTTGATTTTGTATTAGTTAACGAGCTGACTCGGTTGTATCGTCCGATCAACGGGAGCTTTCTGGAAGGACACATCAATCAGCTTCTCAAGGAAAACAATGTCAAAGTTCTGCAGGTTCAGGGTGGAACGATTGATTTGAGCAAGTTCGATCAGCAGTTGATTACACTGATCAAAAATCAGATTCTCTATGAGGATTTGCAGAAAAAGCGGCAGAACAGCATCAACGCTTTTCGGATCAAGAAAGACAGCGGCCGACTTTGCAGCGATGCGAAAATGTATGGCATTCGCTACCTCGGCAATGGAAAAATTGAAGTGATTCCCGAATGGGTTGAAATCATCCGCTTCGTCTACGAGAACATTTGCGCCTATCGTCCTTACCGTGCCATCATCCGTGATTGCAACGAACGCTGGAGGAAAGAGATCTTTTTCTATGAAAGTTCGATTTATGCTATTGCAAAACAGCCGATTTATTGCGGCTATCAGTATAACAGCCAGGGCGAGTTGATTAAAAACGTGCAGATTACCGGTCAGGAGTTCATCTCTTTCGAGCAGTGGCAGGAGGTTCAGAAAATCATTTCGCAGAAGCGTGCGAAATATCATGTGAAAGCAAAGAAACACTGGCTTCCTTTATCCGGCCGACTTTACTGCGGGGAATGCG